>Ga0183101_1000483_pt3 | contig 51245 bp, 38 predicted proteins | sample Biomet3_FD_127790 | JGI IMG/M metagenome (GOLD analysis project Ga0183101, IMG submission 127790) | Microbial communities from bioreactor (seeded with sewage sludge) at LBNL, California, USA - Biofuel metagenome 3 | ecosystem: Engineered > Bioreactor > Anaerobic > Unclassified ... | reverse complement strand
AGTATAAAATAGTTATGTGAAAATTATGTGATTATTCAAATGAACACCAAATACCTTGATTAATAAATACTTAAACATATACAAATATCACTAGACATTTGCCCTTTGTACTGTACTCTAATTTAAGATATAATTCTTGAGTAAAATTAAAAGTTAAGCCTACCTGCTAAGTGAAATTGCTTACTTTAGGCTGATAAATTCACTTAGTAGGTGGTTTTATGAGCATTAAAGCATAAAATAAAGCTAGGCTAAAACAAATAGTTTTAACCTAGCTAAGATATTTCCTCATAAAATTTTAGATAATATTTTTATTCATTAATATGCTTTTTCTTAAGTGTTACAAGCCTTCTACGCTTTATATTTTGTGATCTTGGTTTGATATTCAACAAATCTAATACAAACATTAAAAGAGGCACTCCAAGTAATAATCCCCAGACTCCCATAAAATGCTCTGATACTAAAAGTGTAATAAATACGACAAAGACTGGCAATTCAGTTTTATCTGCCATAAACCTAGGGTTCAATACGTAACTCTCAAGTGCATGTAAAACCGCGATAATTATAAGAATATATAAAATCATTTTAAAACCACCAACTGTGTATGCTATTATACTTAAAGGTATTAATGATGCAATAGTTCCTGCAACTGGCACTAAGCTAAATAAGAAAATCATAACTCCAAGGCCTAAAACTTGCGGAAATCCCAATGCAAAAAGAGCTATAACAGATAAAATACTATTAACAAATGCAATAATTATTTGGGCTTGAATTACTTTGCCAAAGGAATTTAAAAAATTTATTCCAAAATCTTTTGTGTACCTATATAATATAGCAATCTTACTTTCTTGAAACTCTGAAAGAAATTCTTTTATTTTATCTCTTTCAACCATAAAGAAAAGACTTAATATTAAAGATACAAATATATTAAAACTCCAAGTACCTATATTTGAAGCATATCTTAAAAATTGATCAAACTTCAGTAAATCATTTATTTCAGAATTCCTGAAAAATGACATAAAATCAACCTTTCCAAAGTATGGTACAATGTATGTAGATAAAACTTCCCCACCAATATCTCTAAAATCAAACCTAGATATCTTCATACCAATCTCTGTAAGCTGTCTAATAATTATTGGTATATACCTGTAGCTGGCAAATCCAATAATAAAAGTCATAAATATGTATAAGAATAATGTTACTATTATTGGTTTCACTCTTATAAACTTATCTAACCTTTTCGTAATTCCTACTTGTAGACTGTATGCAATATATGTAAATAAAAATGTAAGTAAAAATAGATTAAGCATTGATCTTAATATATACATAAAAAATACAATAATAAGAAGAACGCAAATTCTTCTGACTATATCTTTTTTAAATAGTTCTCTTAAGAAATTCACATCTTATTCCCCCTTCTAGTAATTATTATATCCTATAAATCATATGCTTAAAACAAGAAATTCCAATAAATTTTTCTATATTAATAGATTCAAATAAAATAATTGCACTCTGGAATTAATTCTCTCAATATTTTAATAAATTCTTAATAAATTACAATTATTTTCTAAACTGTTTGTAGTATAATATAAGTTATTGGATAATATTAAATAATCTATTCTACTTTACAAAAACCATATCTAGAGAGTAGGCATAAAGGAGGATAAGATGAAAAAAAATAATAAAATTGCGGCAATAGTGGCTTCAGCATTACTTATTACGTCGATGTGCAACTCAGTGCCAGCATTCGCCGAGCCTAGCGATAGTGATCTAACACTTGAACAAGCTATACAAAACATACAGGAATACGATAATGAAATTGAATATAACATGGGTAAGTTAAATCAATTAAAAGAGCAAATTCTTGAAAAAGAAAATGATATAAAAGATAACCAAGTTAAGCTTGATTTAACCCAAACACAATTTACTGAAAGAGAAAAACAGTTATCTGAACGATTAAAGGGCATCCAATTTAATGGAGGCTTTGAAGCTACACCATTACAATATTTAGACGCTTTATTTTCTTCAGGTGATATTTTAGATGCATTAAAAAGAGTGTCATTGATTTCTCAAATTTGTACAAGCGATAAGGATTTAATTTTAGAAACCAAAAAATCAGAAGACAAGCTTTTAGACATTAAAAACACCATAGAAAAAGAAAATCAAGAATTGCAAACTGGTAAAGATGATGTTGAAAAACAAATTAAGGACTTGGAAGATAAAAAAGATACTCTCCTAAAATATGTGCAAGATAATAACGCACTATTAACTGGAGATATAGGCATCACTATTCCTGTGACATTACCTTCTGATATTACAGATCAGGCTAAAGGGGTCATAGAAGAGGCTGAAAAATATTTAAAAGTTCCATATTTGTGGGGAGGGGAATCTCCTGAAGGGTTTGATTGCTCTGGGCTTATGCAATATGTTTTTAACTCTAAAGGAATCTCTATACCAAGAACATCACAAGAGCAACAAAGTTTTGCCAAGCCTATTAGCATGGCAGAAATTAAACCTGGAGATTTAGTCTTCAATAAGGTTTCAGATTCAACGCATGTAGGCATGTACATAGGATACGATATGTATATTCAAGCTCCTCATACTGGTGACGTTGTTAAAATAAGTAAGTTAAGTACCTCAAATATGAAATATGTCGGTAGAGTTTTAAACTAATATTAACTTAAAACTTTAGTAATTCAAGTGCTAAATTAATACTGAGATGTATAAGATTAATTGCAACATATATCAAAAATAAAATTATATACTATAAGCAAAGCAGCTAGTTTAATTAAAGAAACTAGCTGCTTTAATTTAGAGACATTCAAAAAATAACAAGTCAATCTGCCAAGCCTATTTTTCATCATACTGCTTCAGCAGATTGTTCTAATAGACCCGCTATGAGATCAATCTGCTTTATTGTCTGATGAAAAATAATCATTGCATTTTTAACTCGTTATTTTCTTTCATGTCCCTTATAAATTTTCATAAGATAATATATTGTAATATTTTATTATTTATAGAATATATATAAAATGGTATAATTTAATCGAATACATAATTATTGTGGAGGCGATTTATCATGAACAAAAATATAAAAAAAATTATTATATTTACCGTTATAAGTACAACTTTTTATACATGGATGCCATCAACTATAAGCATAGGAGAACAATGCGCTTATGCATACTCTGGAGATGAAATAACATCTTTAGATCTAACATCAGAAGGTTCTATTTTGTCAATATATAGTAGTATAACTCGCAAAGGAGATTATAGAATAAAAAAAGGCGACAAAATTCCAATAGTTATATATTCAAAAATTCCTTCTAATAAAACTAGCTTTAACTTAAGCACCATTGAAACTAAGGCTGCTGATATAAGAGTCTTTGTTGGAAATGAAAATATAAAGCTAAGTAATATTTATGGTAAAATAAATATCTCCGAAGGTCAAAGCAAGACTATTTATATAAGACTTTATGATTCAAAAAACGCCTCTGATAGCAATTATTCTTTAGAATATGAACTTGTTATAGAAAGAGAAATGAATGATGAAGATAATATTATTGATGCCGATACTTACGAAACTACAGATGATAATACAATAACTCTAAAAGACTATGACGATATTTACTTAAATCGATTAGTTTTATTTGATCCTAGCAATAATAAAATCGATTTCTCTTTTAATAAAACAGAACCTGTACAAAATATAAATGTTGATGAAAATATATCTTACATTAATGTTAAGGCTGTTCCAGAACAACAAAGCTATAAATTATCGATTAATGACAAAGATCTAGATCCTAGTGATGGTAAAGATACGAGGCTCGTATCTTTAGATGAAGGAAAAAATATTATAAAAATTAGAATTATAAATTCTGATCGTAAAACTAGAGAATACTATTTAGTTGTGACAAGAGGTAACAGTTCGCAAGTAGCTTCAAATAATAGTACTACCGCAACTAATCAGAACCCTCAAATTGTACAAGCAGAAGCTTGCTGGCAATATAGAAAAGCTGACGGAACTATAGCTGTGGGATGGACATTAATCGGAAATGACTGGTATTACTTTGATGCAAGTGGTGCAATGAAAACAGGTTGGATAAAAGACTCTTCAGGAAAATGGTATTACCTAAGAGAATCAGGAACTATGGCTAAAAATACCACAATTGATGGATATAAATTAGGTCCTGATGGAACTTATACTAAATAATCCTTTTAAAATAAAAAAACAGCAGCTAATTTTTTGTATATACAAGAACTAGCTGCTTTATTTTTTAGATAACTTGTTTACTCACTTCTGATGGAGTTGATGCATAAATATATTCGTCAATGCAATTAACTACCCAATCTTTAATAAGTTCCTCTGGATCATTTCTTAACAATCCATTTCTTATTTTATTATATTGAATTGGCATAAATTGATTTATTAAAGTCAACGGTATCTCCACAGACTTCATATTTTTTATTAAAATATTTTGTGCATATATTACTTCTTCTGTTGGAAAATAGTATCTTGATCTATCAGAGTAGCTATATTTTCTAGCATATTTAATTTTACTGCCTGCTCCATGATAATGTTTCTTCCAATTGTTTGGATTTTTAATCATTGCTTTATCAAGTACTTCAATAAAATTTGAAATTTCTACATCTGCATCATATTTAAATAATTCATTTTCCATATAACTCAAGGCGAAAAGTCCCTCTCTAAGTGCAAATGTTAAAGCTGGTCCAACTTTTAGTATTGCTATCCCATCTTCAACCATTTTCTTCAAACTATCAGCTGTTTGGTAATCTGTAGAATGTCCTTCAAATACAATGTTATCATATTTACTTAGTGCTCTTGTTAATTCCCTAGCTGCTTCTCTATTGTATTCATGAACTGATTCATCGCCAAATTCAACTCCTGGCTGAACTACAACACCAATGACTTTTTTCCATGCCTCATGTAAGTTTAGATTATAAAAGGCATTTTTAAAAGTTTCCATCGTAGCTTCGAAATCTTCTACTTTGGTAACTTGCACACTTTCTTCTTCTTGTGCTCCTCCTGGAATCGGCACCTCACTTCCAACCACATAAACAGGCTCAATCGCATCAGGAAAACTTTGTAATAATTCCTTATAGGCTTCTTCCGCAACTTCACAAAGTACAGCTCCTCTTTCCGCTATAACATCCGTGTCTAAAACTTCAGATTTTTTATCATCTGCAACCTTCATACTTGTATCAATATGAATTTTAGTAAATCCAGCTAGAACATACTCTCTTATTAGCTCTTTGGATTTTTTCATAGCCTCACTAGCATTTTCGTCAATCCAGGTTAAAGGTCCAAGATGATCTCCACCAAGTATTATTTTTTCTTTAGGAAAACCTACTTTCTTTGCTATTTCTAAAATAAATTTCACATAATCCTTAGGCTTCATTCCAGTGTAGCCTCCAAATTGATTCACTTGATTTGCAGTAGCTTCAATTAACGCTGGCTCTTTTGCTTTCAGCGCTCTTTCTAAAACCGCTTCAATTACATATTCATTTGCTGTACAGGCAGAATAAATTCCTTTCTTTATTCCATTCTTCTGCTTTTTAATTATATCTAACATGGGATTCTTAACAAACATTATAAGACCTCCATTTAACCATCCTAAATTCTTAATTCTATTGATTTTTTATCTGCAATTTTCTATAATAAAATGTGTATATTTCATTTAATTTTATTTTTCTTAGGTTTGGTGTATCTATTCCTAAGATTTTTTTATTTAAATTTCTATTCTGCATATTAGTTAATCATTTAGCTCTAAGCATATCGACATTTTTCATGTTCTATCTATGCTTTATTCTTAGTATCTATTTGCACTTCCGCATACTTGAATTTTATGCTTTACTATTTCTTTCATAGCTTCTTTGCCCGGAGTCATATACTTTCTTGGATCATTTGCATCAGGATTCTTTTCAAAATATCTTTTAACTGCATTAGAAAATGGAATCTTTAAATCAGTAGCAACATTCACCTTACATATCCCGAATGAAATAGCTTTCTTTACTAAGTCATCTGCTACATCTGACGCTCCATGCAATACTAGTGGTACGCTTACTTTATCTCTGATCTCTTTTAACCTATTAAAATCAAGCTTTACCTCACCTTTGTATAATCCATGGGCAGTTCCTATAGCAACTGCAAGTGAATCTACCTTAGTTCTTTTTACGAACTCCACTGCATCATCTGGATTTGTATAAATAGCATCTTTTTCACTTATAACTAAATCGTCTTCTCTTCCTCCCAATTTCCCAAGTTCAGCTTCAACAGTTGCATCAAACCTATGAGCATATTCTACTACATCTTTTACTATTGAAATATTTTTCTCAAAATCATACTTTGATGCATCAATCATACATGATCTAAAGCCAATATCTATATCATTTTTAATTTCATTAACATCTTCAAAATGATCTAAATGAATCGCTATGGGAATATCATATTTACTTGCTGCTACCTCTGCCATTGCTTTTACATAATCTGGACCTGCATACTCAGTTATTGTTGATGGGGTTCCTGCTATAATTAACGGTGATCTCATCTCAAAAGCCGTTTCTACAACTACCTGAAGAGTCTCAAGATTGTGTATATTAAAGGCTGGTACTGCATAGTATTCTCTCTGTGCTTTTAAAAGCATTTCTCTTGTTGATAATATACTCATTTTCTTCCTCCTTTTCTTATACTGTATACATTACTTTTATTGAGTTTTCCTCTTTGCTTAACATAGCTTCAAAAGCCCTATATCCATCTTCTAATTTGAATCTATGGGTTATTATCTTATCTACATTTATCTTTCCACTTTCTAAATACTCTACTGCTGCCTTCCATTCACTTCCCGGAAATGGCGCTGAGTATGACATCCATGAACCCGTTACGTTTAGCTCCCCCCTTAAAATATTTTCAAAAGTCTTGTAATCTATAGTTACATCCTTATGAGCTGTACCAACATAAACTACACTTCCTAATCTATCTACTAAATTTAATACTTCACTCTGTATGAAATTAACACCTGCAGTCTCAAAAACATAATCAGCTTTTCCATTCTTATAAAAATACTCTTTAACATCTGTTCTTAGAGGATTAATAACCTCATATGCACCTAGTTCTTTTGCTACTGATAACTTAAAATCATCTATATCTATTACATATATCTTTTCTATTCCTTTAGCCTTTAAACATTGCATTAGCAAAATTCCAATTGTACCGCAACCATAAACTATCGCTTTTTTCCCTGAAATTATATTTACTCTCTCCACTCCATGCAATGCTACCGTTATAGGTTCTATACATGCCCCTTGTTCGTAAGTCACCTTATCAGCAAGCTTTATAAGATTTCTACTAGGAACTTCGACATATTCTGCCATAGCACCTTGCTCTCTTGAACCTATGAAAGAATAATTTGTACACATTGCGGGTTTACCCTTTTCACAATTCTCACATTTTCTACATGGTATAAGTGGTGCGGCTGTAACTCTATCTCCAACTTTGTATCCTTCAACCTCGCTTCCTATTTCTACAATGTCACCGGAAAATTCATGTCCTACTACTTGTGGAAAGCTATGAACTGCTCCATCTCTTGCACGAGGCACATCAGATCCACATATACCACAAGCTTTAACCTTTATCAAAACTTTATCTTTCTCTACTTTAGGAATTTCAATATCCTTATATAATAGTTTTTTTACATCTTCAATTATTAGTGCTTTCATATGTGCCATCAGCTATCATCATCTCTTTCTTTTTGTTTTTATACCATCCATAGGTAAATACTAGACAGAATGCATATAATACAGCAATCACTACAAGTCCCATTACATTAGTTGTGTTAAATATTTGAGTTAATATATAAGTTATTGGTGAACCTCCTTGGTCTAAAGATGCCACTTTAGTTACACCATCTTTTAGCTGTCCTGCATTTTGTGCAAGTATTGTGTGTAATCCAATTGTTTGGTTAGATATCCATATAGTTACAAACATTATGACACTTCCTGATATTAATGTTCTGAATAAATTTCCTTTATGAATACCAACTGCCATTGCTACGAAGAAACCTATAGTTGCTAAATCACCAAATGGCAATATTTGATTTCCAGGGACAATCATAGCTATTACTATAGTAAGTGGTATAAATATTAATGATGCGGTAACAACTGTTGGATCACCCAATAATAATGCTGGATCTAAGCCAATATAGAAGTTTCCTCCCTTAAATCTTTTTTCTAGCATCTTCTTAGCTGCTTCTGAAACTGGAAGCAAACCTGTCATGATATGCTTTACAACTTGAGGCATAAGAATCATAACAGCTGCCATCTGCATACCTAAGGTCAAAATTCCCTTAACATCATACCCTGCTAATATTCCTATTATTACTCCTAGAATTCCACCCATTATAGCTGGATCCCCAACAACACCAAACTTTTTCTCTATCTTATCTGTGTTTATATCAATATCCTTTATTACCGGAATCTTATTTAAAAGACAGTCTATTGGAACTGCTATTGGTCCTAAATACGCAGAAGTTCCATGAGGTATAGCAACGCCTTCAAGTCCAAAATAATCTTCAACAATTGGTGAGAACCAATCTCCAAATTTATAACTTAATGCTGCATGTATAACAATACCTATCATACCGATTAAAAAACTACCTGTTGCTATGTGTAATAAAGCACCTGTAAATGCATAATGCCATATATTCCATATATCAATATTTACAACTCTAGTTAGTTTAAGTACCAACATAATTATATTGACAACTATGGCTGTTGGAATTGCAATTAATGCTATATTGCTTGCCCAAGTCATTGGTGATGAACCTGGCCACCCTATATCAACTACACTCATGCTAAGTCCAAAATGTTTTGCCATAGCTGAAGCTGCTGGTGCTAAGTTATTTAACATAAGGCCGATAACTAAGCCTATACCAATAAAACCTATACCTATTGAAATACCAGATTTTAATGCTTTGCCTGGCTTTTGTCCTAAACATAAGGCTACTACAAAGATTACAATTGGAAGCATTACAGATGCTCCTAGGTCTACAAAGTACTGAATAACACTTAATAAATATTCCATAATTATTACTCCTCCTATTTAAAATTTTTTATATTAAGTTATCTTAAATAACTTAAAATCTGTTCTTCGATGGATTCTCTATTTATCCCTGTTAGGAATGCCATACCATTTACATATGGAATTCCGCCAAAATCCTTTTTCATTCTAGCTGTTGTAACTATTAAATCTACTCCATCACAGCTACTTTCTATTTCTGACATTCTTATTTGTATTATTTCTATTTTTATACCATGTTCTTTGCAAAGGTCCTTTATTGCGTTAGCTGCCACTGTAGAAGTTGCTACAGCTCCACCACATGCTACTATGACTTTTTTCATATTCATTCCTCCTAAATTTAATAATTTTTTAGCTATATTTTAAATTTTTTAACATTATTATTTTTATATTTTCTTCACTTTGTACATTAGATAATTCATCCATAACCTCTTCCTTTTGAAACATTAAAAACAAACTTTGAAGCATTTTTAAATGATCATCAGGATCCTTTAGTGCCAGCATAAATACTATATTCACATATACATCATCTCCTGTTTCCATATTTGAAAATCTAACTGGATTCTTTAATTTTAAAATAGCTATTCCATTTTTCAAAACGTTATCAGGATTTGCGTGAGGTATTGCGATTCCCATATTCTTAAGCTCTAATCCTGTTGGAAATATGTCTTCTCGTAAAAGCACATCTTTTATATAATCCTCTTTTATATAATTATTTTTTAGAAGTAAATTTCCTAAATAACTTATGACTTCCTTATATTCTAAATCTTCTTGTGCTATATCTATTAATTCATCTTTTACTAAATCATTTATATCCACATTTTTCACATCCTTAAAGTTTACTTAATAAAATTATTTATGAACTTGTCATAATTCTTGTTTTTTATTAATTCTTTTACTCCATTTTCTTCTACTAAATATTTAAACATCTTCATAAATACTGTTTCCCATAGTTTAAACTTATCATTTGATATACTTATTAAAAATACAACTTGCACAGGTAGTTCATCCCATATTATAGGTTTCTCCAAAACTAAAATTGATATGGATGAGATCTTTGTATCATTTTCTATTGGATGAGGTATTGCTACCAAATGTCCAATTTCTGTGGAAGACATTTCTTCCCTCTCAAAAATTGATTCTTTTCCTTTGCCTGTCATAAAACCTTTTGATACCATCTCATTTGTTAAGAATTCTATAACTTCATTTCTACTTTTTAAGTTTTTATTTTTGTAAAAACACTCTTTTCTAAAAAAATCCTCATACCTTAATTCATTTGAATTATCTTTTCCTAATAATTTATCTTGAATTTTCTTTATATCATTCTCATCTAGCAAATTGCCTACTTGGACTATTTTTTCAGAATTTATTTTTCTAATAGGAATTGTTGTTAAGATTAAATCTACGCTATTAATTAATTTTTCATCTAGCTCATATCCTGATATGGTCTTAATTACTTTTATCTTGGTCTTAAAATATTCTTCTATTTTCGCCTTAATTAAAAAAGCTGTTCCTATACCTGTTGAGCAAACTATTACTGCAGTTTTATAATTTACTTCATTATTAATTCCCTTTCTGCTTAAAGCGGCTCCAAAATGTATTGCTACATATCCTATTTCATTCTCATCAACAATAACTTGTTCCTTTTCCTCTATTACCTTACTTGCTATAACTGCTATCTGAAAAGCTAGTGGATAATTATTTTTTATAACTTCAAGCATATCATTCCGAATATTCATATCAAATTTCATTCTACTTATTGCAATTTTTAGATGAATTTTCAAGCCTGTTATTAATTGACCATCATCTGAAAAATCAATTTCTGTAATTTCTTTTACTCTATTAACTATCAATTGCACTATATAATCACATTCATCAATATCTTCATTTTCAATTATATTTAAATATTTCTTGCTTGCTATTAAGTGCTGAGTTATATAGTATATTTCTGTTTCAATTAAATAGATATTTAATTTTTCATAGATTTCTTTCACTATTTCTTTAACAACTGAGAATTCTAATGTCTTTTCAATTACATTTATCTGATCTATACTGTATACAATCAAGTTTTTATTGCTAGATCTTTTAATTGTTATTGCAATATGCGTTAGTATATTTTCGAAAGCGGCATCGGTGAGTCTTATCGAATATTTAGAAATGATTTTTAGCACTATCTCTTTTAATGTCCTTAAGTCTATTCCATTAAATATATTTTTATAGAATTCATTATCATCTATACAATTTGACTTATTGCTACTAAATATATACTCAGAGATACAATACCTTATCTGCGCTTCATTTCCGTAGATCATCATCCCCTTTGTCTTGTAGCCGATTATTTTCAAATCATATTTGGCTAATTTTTTTTCAACCTCTTTAAGATCATTTTTTAATGTTGATAAGCTTATAAACATTTCTTCTGCCAAATCCATTTGAGTTATCTGCCTATCATTTAATGCATTTAGAAGTAACTTTGTTATTATATAAGAAATGCGTTCTTCCGGCGCGGAAACCTTTACCTCAAGTAGATGTTTATCATCCTTTTCCACGTTTTCATCATTAAATTTATTAAATAAAATCTTGTTACTAACTAATAACGTATATCCTTTCGATTTTTCTGAGTTTATTATCCCTCCATTTTTCTTCAGTAAATCATTTAAAGCCTTAATATCACTCCTTACTGTTCTAGAGGATACCCCTAAAAATTTTGATATTTCTTCACTCGTCAAAGGTTTCTTACTTTCTAATAATAACTTTAAAATATTTGCAATCCTCTTACTTAGCATATTTACCATTTGAATCCCTCCGGTATGATTAAAGTTTATCAAAGATATATATTATAGCATAGGCAATATATTTCCTTTATTTAAGGAAATAAGATATCTGATAATGTCTCTCTTGAAATATTAACATCCATTATCGAAATATGATGCCATTCTGTATAATAGAATCACATGTTGATATTTCATGCTCACAATATGAGCTAATAATTCATTTAAAGCTATACTTTTATATAAGGGACACTTGTCTTGAAATTTCCTAAGAAGAAAAATCAGCAACATTTTCTCTCCAGTTGATATTTTCATCATTATTTACATAAATAAACCTCCATTGTTAAAATCTATACTAATTTTAACAATGGAGGTTTACATTTATTTATATGTTAATTTTTGGTACTGTATAAGTGTAAGTGTAAAACCAGATATATATGGTTAGCATTTGCACTTATTTTATTTATAATTGAGGGAGTAATTGGTCTGACGTCGTTAATTTTGGATTAATAACATCCGTCGTAAAAACTGTCAACCATCCCTTATTATAAATATTCGATTAAGCAGGTTGAAACCCTAGAGGCTTTCGTGTAACTAACCAAAATGAATTGTAATAAGTGCAGATGGAGACAATTACAAAAATAAATTTGGAGGTTACTTATGATAAGTGTTGGAATTGATGTGTCAAAAGAAAAAAGTACAGTGTGTATTTTAAAACCATACGGAGAGATCGTTAGATCTCCATATGAGATTACTCATACAGAAAGTCAAATGTCAGAATTAGTATCAATGATAAAATGTCTTGATGATGAAGTAAGAGTTGTAATGGAAGCTACGGGAAGTTATCACCTACCAGTGCTTAGTTTTCTTGAAGAACATGGAATTTTTGTAGCTGTTATTAATCCGTTAGTGATGAAAAAATATGCAAGTATAATTCTCAGAAAAGGAAAAACGGATAAACTGGATTCTATAAAAATTGCTAATTATGGTTTGGATAACTGGTTTCATTTGATTAACTATAAATCTAGTGATGAAGTTTACGTGCAGTTACGTCTTCTTGGAAGACAGTACGCTCACTATATAAAACTCCGAATAGAAAGCAAACTATCTTTAACTACAATGCTTGATTATACAATGCCAGGAATTAAGACTATGCTGAAAAACCGCTCAGATAAACCAGAAAAAGACAAGTTGAATGATTTTGTTGAAGAATACTGGCATTATGATAACATTACGAAAAAAACTGAGAAACAGTTTATTAACTGTTATAAAAATTGGGCAAAAAAGAAGGGATATCAACAAAGCGAAGCGAAAGCCATAAAGATATATGACTTAGCTCAGCAAGGAATCCCTACCTTATCTTCCGATACTCCATCGACCAAAATGTTAGTATTAGAAGCGGTTCGAGTTCTTCGCGAAATAGACAAAACTCTTGCATTGATTTTATCACAAATGCAGGAATTAGCAAAGTCGTTAAAGGAGTATATAGTTGTTCGTGAAATGGGCGGAGTAGGTGACATTATAGCACCCAGACTTATAGCTGAGATAGGAGATATTAGAAGATTTCATAGTGGAAAAGCTTTGATAGCGTATGCAGGCATTGATGCGCCACCGTATCAATCAGGGCAGTTTACGGGAACCCGAAGGCGAATATCTAAGCGAGGTTCTTCAACACTAAGAAAAACTGGATTTGAAATAATGAAATGTTTAAAAAGTATTAAGCCCGAGAACAATGCTGTCTATTTATTTATGTTAAAGAAGGAAGCAGAAGGAAAAGCTTCAAAAGTGGCTAAAATAGCTGGATTAAATAAGTTTTTAAGAATATATTATGCAAGAGTAAGCGAAGTATATAAATAATATATAACTTAGAAAATTGAGGCTTGGACCAGAAAAAAACATCTGGTCTAATTTGCATGCAATAAAATAAAAAACAATCAAAAAATCTGCTATAAAAGCATTGACTTTTATTAGCAGGTTTTTACGCTTAAAATCAAATTTCCAATCTCCCCCAAAAAACAAACTTTGCTATTAGAAATATAAATTTAATTTTTATTTTAAGCGCTTACCATTTTACTTGTGTCTTTATTTTTCTTGCAACCGTTGTATCATATTTAAAATTGCTTCTGCACTATTAAAATTTTCTGGAACTATCTCAGTTGCGGGAATTTCAACATCATATTCTTCATCAATTATATTAACAATCTCAATTATATCAAATGAATCTAAAATTCCTTCATCAACCAAAGTTGTGCACTCATTAAAATCAACGTCATCTCTAACACCCTTTAATAACTCAATTAATCTTTCCATAGTAACTCTCCTTTTATTTTATTAATAACTATTATTCTCTTATTTTAAAATATAATCACTGTTTAATCTTTTCCGGTCAATTTTTCCGTTCATATTAAGCGGCATAATTTCAATGTTATAGTAAACATTAGGTATCATATAACGTGGTAACTTTTTCTTCAAAAATTGAGATAATTTCTTTGTATCTAAACTTCCTGTATACACAGCAACAATTTGATCAGTTTCTTTGTTATACAAGCAGCAACACATATCTACTCCATCTAATGCACTCATTGCATTTTCTATCTCACCTAATTCAATTCTGTTACCCATGTGTTTAATTTGAAAATCTTTGCGAGATGCATAAACTAACTCGCCATTCTCATTCCAATAAACTAAATCACCTGTACAATAAACTGTTTCAGGATAGCTATTATTTAATGGATTTTGAATAAATGCTTCTTTTGTTTTTTCTGGATTGTTATAATACCCACAAGCTAAAAAAGAACCACGAATTAGCAATTCACCAATTTTTCCACATTCTTTAATAAGTTCGCCCTGTTCATCTACTACTAAAGCATCAACATTATCACACGGAACTCCTATTGGAATAGGCTCATCATCGCTAAATTCTCTATCAACTATATAGTATATTCCTATATCCGTAATCTCAGTAGGTCCAAATAAATTAGCATATATTGAATCAGGAACATGTCTACGCCAAATATTAAGTTGTTTAGTTGGCATTGTTTCACCTGCAAATAGAATTTTCTTTAAGTTTGATACTTGTACAACATCTAAAGCTCCTAAATTAGCTACTATGCTTAATGCAGAAGGAACCCAATAGATTGTATTAACACTTTTCTCTTGTAAGAATTCCAGCAGCTTCACTGGGAATGAAAATAACATTTTAGGAATAATGTGAAGTGTCGCTCCACTTCGAATAGTTGCATATATATCTAGCACAGACATGCTAAAATAAAATGGCGTTTGATTTCCAAAAACAGTATTCTCATTCAATTCGAATGTTTTAACAACCCAATCTGCATAATCAATTACGGAACGATGACATACAATAACTCCTTTAGGAACTCCTGTTGAACCACTTGTAAAAAGAATATACAAAGGGTCAGTATCAATCATTTGTTTTCGTGCTAATTTCAGCTTTTCTTCATCATGTGAAAACATATAAATCTCATCATATAATACTTTTATACAATCCGCTTCCATAAGAGATAAAGACTTTTCTGTTTTATCATCGTAAATTACAGCAGATGGTTGTAAAGTTTTTAATATTATGTTAATACGTTCCATTGGCATCTGTGCATCTAAGGGAACATAAAAGCACCCAGCATATGCAGCTCCCATAAAAGCAGCAATATTTCTTGCACCTTTCTCCATATACACGGCAACTGCTTTACGTGTACCAATTTTGTTCGCCAAAAAACTCCCTATACTTTGAGCTGCGTTTACTAATTCATGATAAGTAAGTTTATATTGATTATCAGAAAAAGCAATTTTATCTGGAAATGCTTTTTCTGATATTTCAAGATATGAGAGAATACTTTTTTCCATACTATTTCCTCCAATATTCTATAAAATTATTTTGAAATATCTTCTTCATAATAACGAGTTAATTTATCATCATTTGAACCAGCTACTCTTGCATTTACCCTTATCTTATATTTTTTATATGATGTAGAATCAAAAGTAAATTTCGTATTTGTATCATAGTCCCTCATAATGTAACTTTCACCAGTTTCTGAATCCGTTAATACAAATTGATATTCAGGCGTGACCTTAGATCCGTGAAACGAATCAGCCGCTAGTGTTACTTTACTGCCATCTTTTGACCAATTGAACCATGTATTTGTAACATAATTTATAGATGCATAATATTCTTCTGGAGTATAGAAATATTTACTTAAGTCTTCACCATTTTCCCGTAATTTAAGAAAAGCAGCTAAAGAATTTGAAAAAACTTCTGCGCCCTTACTATTAAGATGTATATGATCAGAAAAATAATCACCTTGAGACTTAAATAAATCTGGTTTAATTAAATTATAGTTATAATACTCAACATTTAAATCCTTTGCAATCTTTGAAATCTCATTATTAAAATCAAAATAGTTTTTTACTCTAAGAACTGAAAATGCAGGAATTGGTGTATATAAAAGAATTAATCGAGAATTATTTAACTTACATAATTCAGCAATTTTTCTTAAATACTCTACATTTTTCTCTTGTATATCATTTATATTTATATTATCGTAAGTTCCTTTGCCAAGTTGATCATAATTAATTGTACCTTGTTTCGAATCACTTGGATCAATCCTTGTAGCTCCTTTTCCCGCATATCCATTCTTAACCTTAGAGAGAGATTCTACTTGTCCAGGTTCTGGATAATTAATATATGAAGTTTTCAATTTTTCACGAATATTATTCGCTACCTCGTGAATAGATTTTGCATGATATCCGCGCCATACAAATAATCTGTCTAAATAGGAACCATCCTGTGCAGAACCAAAATAAAACTGAACCTTGTTTAAAAGTGATTTCATATATAATGAAATTGAAATATATGATATAGGTTCTTCTTCCTTAGTTGTGTAACTTAATGGCTCAGTAGTTAAAACAATCAACTTAGGTTTATGATACTTAAATAATTCTTTTAGAGAATAATATGTACCAGTATATATTTGTCCAGAAAATGCATAATCAAAAGTATTACACCCCAGTTCTTTATCCATAATATATGGGTTAATATCTCTTTGAGATAGTGACGCTCCAGCAAACGCAATATCAATATTCTTAGGTTGCGAATACATTTCACGCATAGTCATCCGTGAATAATTTCCTTGTGGTACAAGAACAAATGTTAATCCATAATTTATCATGATAAATACAATAAAAAATATAATAACTCTAAACCATGCAGCCTTAGAATTGCGCATACATAAAACCTCCTAGCAAATTTCCAGAACTAGCATCGAGACTAATAATAGCGAAAATTAAAATATAAAATACTACCCATCTAAAAATCAAATTTCGTTCTGATAAAAATTTTCTAACTTGTATTCCACATTCTTGAATCACACTTATTGTAAATAAAATAATAGTTGCCACAAACAAAATTCTAAAGTCTAATTCCTTAATTCCAAGTTTTAAAATAGTTCCGTCTGTAAGCTGATTAAATTTAAAATTTGTTATTGTGTTATGTAACATGTATATTGAAGCTCTTAAACTAACCGCTCTATCAAAATACCATCCTAAGTTTACAATAAAGAATGTTCGTAATATTCTAAATACATAATAAAAAAAAGATTCAGTCTTAACCTTTGTTACTTTTTTTAACCATACATAGAAAGGCTCTAACATAGCGCTGAAGGCAATTATAATACCGTTATATAACCCCCAAGCTACATAATGCCAAGATGCCCCATGCCAAATCCCAACAACTAAAAACACTACTATATTAGAAATAGCAACGGGGATAACCCTTCCTATTCTCTTACCACAATATTTATTTGTCAATTTTCCTATCTTTGACACCCTCTTTGTAAGTGCCAATGGATAAAATATATAATCGCGCATCCATGAACCTAATGTAATGTGCCACCTACGCCAAAATTCTGATAAAGAAGTTGAAAAGTAAGGGCGTTTGAAATTTATTGCCATACTGATTCCAAATAATTCAGCAATTCCCATTACTACATCAATTCCACCTGAAAAATCAGAATATTGTTGTAATGAATAGAGCAGTATACCTATTATGGTAATTCCACCGCCATAATTAGAATAATGACCAAATACTCCATCAACTACTGTAACTGCCCTATCTGCAATCACCATTTTCTTAAAAAGTCCCCACAGGATTAACTGTAACCCATATTCAAACTTTTTTAAATCAAATTCATGATGTTCATAAAGTTGATTTGCTAATTTATCAAATCTGTTAATAGGACCTTGCAAAATTTGAGGAAAGAATGAAACAAATAATGCAAATCTAGGTAAACTTTTTTCCGCCTTATATTTACCATTATACACATCTATCAAATAACTCATTGATTGAAATGTGTAAAATGAAATACCAAGAGGTAATAATAAGCCAAGTCTAATTGGCTCGGTTTTATTACCTGTAATTATATTAAAAATTCCATTTATATTATCCGACATAAAATTAAAATATTTTAAGAATCCAAGAATACTAAAATTGGCAAGCAAAATACACCAGAAAATTACTCTCTGCTTTTTCCTTGCTATACTCTTAATATTTTTTTTAGTTTGGGGTGTTAAAAACTCTTTTTTCTCAATTAATTCAGCTTCTTTTCTTTCATTAATCTTATTAATATATATTGTGCCAATCCAAACACTTATCGTTGTAAACAGTATATATCCAATCGTTTTTATACCAGCAAATGCGTAAAAAACATAACTTCCAATTAATAAACATATCCACTGAAACTTTTTAGGTAAAAAGTAATATGCCAAAACTAATATGCATAAGAAAAGCCAAAATTGAAATTGTAAAAATGACATTATTCCACATCCTTGTATTACCATTATAAAATTTATAAAATCCATATATAAGTGATAATCTTTCATAATTAAAATCCAAAATATTTTAATGCAATATATGGTATATACCAACTACTTGCGTATACTATATATCAGTTTAATTAGATAAATAATTTAATTATGAAATTTCCTCAAGTTCCAATTAATAAAATTGCCTTCAAAAAGCTTTAGAATTTTGAAGTTTCTCAACGCTCAGTACATAAAATCTATTCAAATACATATATAATAGATTACATACATTAAATATTTTTCTATCTTATTTTTATTAGAACACATTTATGTATCAAAAATATATATTGCAATTAATGATTGAATTGCAATATATATCTTTAAAGATTATTTAGTTAATCGCATACGAAATTATGTAATAAAAAAAGATTATTATAACTACCTCTTAAACTTATATAAGTTTCCAAAATTTACAACCTTCAAACCAGACCCTTCCTGTTCTTTTATAATACCTTTTGTATCAAAAAGTTGAGGCGTTCTCATTTCTTGAGCAACTTCCTTATGATCAAATTTTTTATATTCATCATGATCTGCAAGCACTACAATTATATCAGCAGATGAGACAGCCTTCTCCATTCCAACATATTCAGGATTCTTTACATGTGGATCATTTATTTCAACATTGTACCCTTTTTCCTTAAGTCTTTCTACAATCTCAATAGCTGGACTTTCTCTAACATCATCTACATTCCCCTTATAAGTCATACCAAATATAGCTATTTTAGGATTGATGATATAACTTACAAGCATTTCTATTTTTTCCGTAACAAACTGCGGCATACTACAGTTTGTATCCCTACTAAGTCGGATTATCTTAGCTTCATCTGGTGATTTTGCTGCAATAAAATATGGATCAATTGCTAGACAATGTCCTCCAACTCCAGGTCCTGGAAAGTGCAAATTAACTCTAGGATGCTTATTTGCCATATTTATAACATCAAGTACATTAATATCTAATTTATAACATATCTTTGTAAGCTCATTTGCAAGCGCGATATTTACATCTCTAAATGTATTTTCCATACATTTGCTAAGTTCAGCTGTTTTAGCTTCTGTTTTAATTATTTCACCTTCAACAAAAGTCTCATATACTTTTGCAGCACGTTCAGCACACTCTGGAGTTATACCACCAACAATTCTATTATTATTTTTTAATTCAAATAAAATTTTACCTGGTAATACTCTTTCTGGACAATGTGCAAGAAATATATCTTGTCCAATTTTTAACCCTGCTTTTTCAAATATAGGTTTTACAAAATCCTCTGTTGATCTTGGTGCAATCGTAGATTCAATTATAACAACATTTCCATTTTCTACATAAGGAATTATAGATTCTGTCGCTTTTAAAACATATGTTAAATCACAGCTTAAGTTTTCATCATCATTATTAGGAGTCGGTACACAAATAATAAAAACGTCTGATTTCTCTGGAGTTAGTGATGCACGAAAAGTGCCACATTCAACGTTCTTCTTAACAACATCCTCAAGTCCAGGCTCCTCAATATGTATATGACCTCTATTTAAAGTTTCTACAATTGAAGGAGTAACATCTACTCCAACAACTTCACATCCATTACTTGCAAACATAGCAGAAGTTGGTAATCCAATATATCCCAAACCAATAACACAAATTTTCATATTTATTTCTCCATTCAAACTAAATTTCATTAAATCAATATCTATATTATAGAACAATACTGTATTCATTTCAATGATGCTTAAATTCTGTACTTGTTAAACTTTTTGCCATAATTAAATATTACTTCCTTTAAGTAATATCCCTTAAATACGCAATTATAATAATCGCTACTTTCTTCAAGCACAAACTTATTATCGCCATTACAAATACCTACAAAACCATCTAAATAAGAAAAGTGTACTATAGCTTTTCTTATATCAACTTCTAACATATCTAATGATTTCAATAAAATAAAATAATCAGATTTATATTTTTCTGCCAAATAATTTATATCCATAATCTCATCTTCATTTTCAATATTTATAACTTTATTTGATTTAATTATAAACCCTGTCTTATCTTCATAATCTAAGAATTTGAAGTGTTTTTTACATTGCTTTAAATCATAATTATCATAAATAACAATCAGTTTTTTGCTATCATCAATATAATTAATACCAATATCATCACATATTTGCTTAATTCTTTTACTATTTGTGTGATATTCCATAACATACTGAACATTTTCTATGCAAATCTTTTTAATTGAGTTGAAATTAAAATTTTCATCTAAAAACCATACATTCTTGCCAAATATTTTTTTCATTCCTATTGATTCGTTACTAATAACACAAGTGTTACATGCCATAAGTTCAAAAACTCGTCTTGCAAACATTGTTTCAGAATCTTTTATAGTGTTTATATTAATGGCAAAATTAGCCCTTTTATATATATGCTTCAACTCTTCAAACGGCATATTCTCAAATCTAATTGAATTAAATTCTTGTGGGAACACTTTCAAAGGATTTGATGTTTTGTAATTTCTATCATATATTTTTAACTGAATCCCATTATCTTGAACCATCTTGAATATCTTAAGCATATCCATACAACGATTCGCTTGATCAGCATACCAGCTGCCCGCGAATATGGCCACATTTTTTTTATCGTTTGAATTTAGAGGATTAAAGAATTTTTCAGAAAATCCAAACATAAGTGTATGAACATTTTTATGTCCTAAAGCCTTATATTTTGAGACGCATTCTTGACAAGTGGTAAATATATAATCAAAATGCAATGCAGTATCACTAAAATTATATTTAGGATTATCAAAAAAGATAGGATCCTCCTTATTCCAAAAAACCGTTTTAATTTTGCTTTTTTTGCAATAATCTAAAATATTAAAAATATCTTTCCGATTATCAAAAAGAACATTCTTGCTTTTATAAATTCTTCCTCTCCAGCAATCCTTATACTCTTCAATTCCATTCCAAGCAGATTCACAAAAAAAGATATCTGGTTTAAAATCTTCTATTACTTCTAGCCAGTTTGATGGAGTCAAAAATACAGTTTTACATTCATCTTTGAAGCTTTTATATGTCATCTCATCACATACAAATGCAACTTTTACATCCTTATAATATTTTGCACTCTCATAACATTTTGAAGTAAATTTTATTCTATTACTATCATAGTTGCACGATTTATTTCTTCCTGTAAGCATCGGAATTAGTATGCAATACACATAATATACCATTGTTGAAATCAATGGTATATCATCTATTTTTTTATATAGCTTATAAAGTAAAACTTTCATTTTATTCCTCCCACTATTCCATTATTAACATGAATAATAAATTCACTCTTTTGCCACTACATAATAATAAAAATATAATTGCAGTCATTTTGTCAGCATTATTAAAATATTTACAAAACTAGCTAGACATAATATCATAGCTAGTTTCACAACAATATTTTTATTCTTAAAATTCTAATATGAAAAGTTTACTTTTAGATAATTTACTGTATCTCATAGACCAACATTTCTTTTCCACTTTCTTTAATACTTTCCTTTACATTATCATATTGTCTAATATCAAATAACACATTATTCAAATTAATTTTTGAATTGATTTTAAAATTACCATTATCAACTATTCCTATATTGTTATCAATATATTCAAAATGTAGTACTGCCTTGTCTATAAATCCTAAATCTAATGAAGTATCTGCAAAAATAAAATACTTAGAATCCATACATAAATTTTTTCCATATTTACTATCATAGGTTTCTGAGTAAACATAAATATATTGATTTTGATATTTTACTAAGATCTCTCTCATATCCTCCAAAATACATTTATCGTTCAAAAAGAAACATGCCTTTTTATTATTATAATTTATGGACATAAAATGCTTATATGCTTTTTCTGCGTCACTCATACTAGATATTCGATATATTATTGTAACGCTATTATCTTCTTCCTCGTAATCAATTCCGCATTCATCCAGAATCTGACGAAATCGTTCTTTATAAGTATGATTCTTCAATACCTTATATAAACAATTCATGCGTTTTCTATCTGCATCTTTTAAATCTATTTCTTTTTCTCCATTAGTAAAAACAACATCTTCACCAAATAATTCCTGCATTCCTTTCGAGTAATTTGAAAGAACTAACGTATTACTACTCATTAATTCAAATACTCGTCTTGCAAACATAGTATCAGAATTAGTAACTGTATTGATATTTAATGCATATTTACTTGATTTATATGCAATTTCAATTTCATCATGCTTCAAACATGGATTCAAATATTTCTTAAATCTTTCCGGAAAAATATGATTTGGATCACTGTTTTCAGATTGTCTATCATATATTTTCAAGTTATATTGACTTTCTATAATGTTGTCTAATATAGCGCCCATCTCCACACATCTAGTGGGATGTTGATTATACCAACTACCTGCAAAAATAATTTCATCAGTTCTATTATATTTTTCAATAGGGTTAAACAACCTAGGTTGAGTAGCAAACATAAGTAAATGTACACTTTTATGACCGTATTCTTCCTTATATTTTTCTACACAATCTCTATCAGTTGTAAAAATATGATCAAATTTCAGTGCTGTATCAACAAAATTATGAATTTTGTCTGGATAGTGTGTAGGATCTTCTTTATTCCAAAATACTGTAGGTATCTTATTTGTTTTACAATACTCTAGAATTGCTAAAAGTACTCCTCTATTTTCATTTTTAAAATTTTCACTACAGTACACCTGTCCTTTCCATGGTCTTTTTATGCTATCAGTACCTGACCATGCGGACTCACAAAAAAACATGTCAATACAATTCTCTTCAAAAATCTTTTTCCAATTAGAAGGTTCAATTGGTAATGCATTGCATTCAAATTTAAAGCTATTATAAGTAAATTCATCAACAATCATAGCTACATTCATTTTTTTAGGGCTCTTGGTACCACTTAAATTATCTTTTTGCTTTTTGGACGATGGCTTTTTCATATCATAAGTAATAACCTTTTGATTATCTTTAAATATATGCAATTTACTATTAAGTCTAGAAAAAAATGCTCTAGCCTTTGGGTATGGAAGACATTTTATATAAATAAAATGTCCTATTGAATAAATATTATTTTTAATAATAAACTTAATCCTAGTATTTAATTTCCATTTAAAAATCATAATTTTAAATAGTTTTGACTTATTATACATATCTAGTTTTGACTGTAAGTTGTTTAACTTAATTTGCAAATCTTTTGCTTTTTTCTGCTCATATTCAAAATTAGATGTCTTAGATTTTAATTTTTCTAGGTTATCATTTGCTCTTTTAGTTTCATTTTCTAACCTATTCGATAATTGTGATGTCTTACCTTTTTCTTTATTTAACTCTTCTTCTAACTTTATGACTTGTTCAAATGCCTGACGCAACTTTTCATCTGATTTTTTTAATTTCCACTGCGAATCGCCTAATTCTTTTTTTAAATTATTTGCTTTACTCTGTTCGAAAGTAAATTGTGATATCCTCTTTCCAAGATCTATCCAGTTTTTCCTCTTTTGTGCTGACTCTTCTAAAAGTGAAGTAAAAATTTTTATAGTATTTTCATCGCAATTAATATTATTTTTAAATAATATATTATTACTTGCTTGTAATACATAATCCTCAATTCCATATCCTATTTCGCTTAGAAATTTCACCACTTCAATAGAATTTTTCTCATCAACTTCTACCCATAAATCAGGTTTAGATTTTATTAGTGTTTCTCTCATACCTTTTAATACTTCATACTCAAAACCTTCTACATCAATCTTCACAAAATTCGGCAGCGGTAGTTCTAATTCATCTGTGACTTTAACTATAACTTCTTCGCCACTAACTGAATCTAGAACTATAGTTGAAGTTCCATTATTATTTTCCTCCATAAACTCCATGTGAGCTCGTGTATTATGACTTCCTAATGCAAACTCGAACAATTTCACATTATTAAAATTATTATCTGAAATGTTCTTTTTTAATAAATTATAGTTTTCTTTTATAGGTTCAAATGAAAATATATTTGCTTTTTTAATATTATGAGCAAAATATGTAGTATGATTTCCAATATTTGCCCCAACATCATAGATAATTTTATAATTATCCACATTTGGCAATACCCATTTATCCAATATTAATTGCTCATAAAAGCATTGACCATTTTTTATTTTTTCAAAAACATATTCTCCTTGATAACCTGATAATTTAACATTTTCTTTTAAAACAATTGTTTCTATTAAATTCTTTTTATTCATAATAAACCTTCCACACTAAATATTATTAAAAAATTCTTGGTCACCATATAGTCTTTTCAACAAGTCTATAACTTGTTTTCTAGAATCTATATTTTCCCCCGGTGCATTTTCTGCCTCAGAACTAAATATATCATATTTTGTTTTTTTCAAATAATACAATTTTGCTTTTATCAATTCATTTAAGCATCTATTCTGACCATCATTATTCAATTCTATAAAATTTTGTTGCGTTAAGAGCAAATCAAATAATGTAACATAAACATAATCATTACCATAAAACTCAAGTTCTCCACTTTCATTGTAACGAATTCCATAATAAAGATCACCATTATTATTAATCCAATTTTCTTTGCTTAATTCTATAAATTTCAGAATTCCATTAAAAGTCTCTAGATATTTCTTATCACCATATTTTATGAATGCTTCATAGAATAAATTTGCTGTCCCCAACTGATGGTTCAACGATGAATGAGTGATTTGCTTTAAATTATCTTTAAAATAATCTGGAAAAAATAGTCCATCTTCCAATCTATAAACTTGCTTACCCAATTTCCAATAATCATACAATAAATCAACATAATTTTTCAACGGATCAATTTTCTCAGAAAAGATAGTATAAGGTAAAAAATCACTCAACATATGAATAAATGATTCATTTAATCTTGTATCTATATACGGCGCTGTTATACCAGTATCCTTTTTCAACCATGTGGAAGTATATGGGGTAAAGAACACAAAATTCTCATTATTTTGATACATATACGCCTGTAAAATAGCATTATTTATCATATCTGAAAAGAAATTTTCTTTAGTTTGTTCATAGAAAGGTATTAAATCTTTTCTTGACGAATGCTGTAGACTAAATCCATAACCATCTTTAGTGAATGGTTCAATCGAGTATGGTAGTTTTGTATATGTACCTGAAGACCTTAAAAAAAATGAACACCATACAGAATTATTATAAATACTGTTATAATAATATTCCATATACTTATTTAAGTTATCTGAATTTCTGAATAACTTATTCTTACTCAAAATCAACGTAAATGCCACTTTACATTTACTAGGATTTAAGTTAATAATAACTTTGTTCTTCTCACAAATTATATCATTCGCTTCACTATCTAATTCTAACAAGTAAGATTTTTCACCATCATGGTACTCAGCAACTTTTTCATTAAAATAGTATACTTTAGTTACAACAGCACTACCACAATTTAAATTTAAGTAAGAATGAATTCCTGTCAATTTATTTTCGCCATATCTACTATCATAAGGCGGTTTTTTATATAGATGATCAAAATTTCTTTCTTCCTTAATTTCATCTAAAGTAATCTCAATTTTACAATCCCTTGAAGACTCCCCTTCAATGTATAAAAATATATCATCATTGGATAATATTCTTCTTGTAATTGTAAAATTAGTTCCCATTACATTGTAATTACTAATACCATCGTATGTCTTTCCGAAAAACTCTTTTTTCTTTGCATTTGGCATTCTAATATAATAATCAGATGCATCAATTTTAAGAATTTCCTCTTTAACATAAATACTTGAAATATCTTTAGCTATTATATCTGGAATAGAAATTTCACCGTTATTATATCTATCGTATAAACTAAGGATTTCAGCAACTTCCCCTTGTGCTACCATTTTACCTTTATCTAACCAAATAATATAATCACATAATTCTCTAACTGTTCCCATTCCATGTGAAACTATTACTACTGTTGTATCTTCATCGGATATTATTTTTTTAATTGCTTCATAACTTTTTTTACGAAATTTTGTATCTCCAACACTTAATACTTCATCAATTAAAAGCACTTCTGGTTTTAAATGGATTGCAATAGAAAATCCCAGCCTAGATACCATACCACTAGAATATGTCTTCATTGGTTTAGTAATAAAGTCTCCCAGCTCACTAAAGTTAATAATATTATCTTTCACTTCATTAATCTGTATTTTTGAAAATCCCAAAAGCATTCCATTTAAAAATATATTTTCTAATCCTGTAAGTTCTGATGAAAATCCTACCCCTAATGCAAGTAAATTAATAGTTTTATATCTTCTTTCAACCGTACCATTATTAGGTGACATAACACCCGATAATACTCTTAATAATGTACTCTTTCCAGCACCATTATTTCCAATTATCCCATACACTTTTCCTTTTTCAAGTGAAAAAGAAATTCCATCAAGAGCTTTATATTTATTTAAGATATTACTTTCCCATCCATTTATCATCATTTTTACAATTCTTTTAATGGAAAGAGTTTGAGCTGAACGATATATTAAATCAATGTTATTTACTTTAATTATTTCTTTCATTTTCTTCTCCTTAAATCATATCATTCGTGCATATTCATCTTCTTTTCTGCTAATAAAATAATAACCAATCTGAATCAAAATACAAGATAAAACGCAGATTGATCCAAGATATATGTACACTGGACTTTTACCATATAAAATACACGAACGAAATGAACCTAAAATAACCTGAATAGGATTTAATTTTAATATCCACAAAAATTTAAATTTCAGAGTCTCAAAACTCCACATGATTGGTGATAAATAAAATATGAATCTAAGTGTAAAATCTAATATATTTCTCAAATCAATCAAATATACTCCAAAATGTGCAATTATTAAAGAACAACCATATGCAAACAGCATTAGAGTAAACAATACAGGTATAGTTTCTAAAATGTGCCATGTAATTGGTATACCTTCTACAAACATCATAACAATAATCAAACTCATAGCAATAAAAAATTCATATGTATATGATATAAGATAAATCGTTGGATAAACAAATTTATGAAAATAAACTTGTTGAAAAATAGATTTATTTCTTACTATAGACGTCGTTGCCATTAATAGTGTTCTAGAAAACAAATTCCATACTGTAATACCAATTAAGACATAAACATTAAAATGCTTAATACTAGCTTTAAATATTACCATAACAACAAAACTATATGTTAACATAAACATTAACGGATCAATATACAACCATAAGAATCCAAGATAACTTCCTGCAACTCTAGTTTTCAATAAAATTTTAGCGTATAGTAGAATATATTCATGATTAACCCACAAATTTTTAAAAATATTTCTTTTGTTCATTTATATTTACCCCACTATTCTAACCTTTACTAAATATTGTTTTAATTCATCTATAAATTTATAAATATTGTAATTTTCCATTACGAATTCTTTAAAATAATCAGCTCTGCTTTTATAATATTCTTCATCATTATACGCTTTTAAAATTTCGTCAGCTATTTCATTTATATTTTCATAAATCACATCTTTAGGATATATATACTCTACTCCAGGCCAATTCAATAACATACCCATACTTCCAGAGCATGCTGCTTCTGCTGGCGATAAATGAAATGATTCTGGTTGCTCATTATCACTTAATGATAATACATATCCTAAATTTTTATACAAATTTTCTCTTTCTACATATCCACCATATATTATGTACTTACTTAAGTCATGTTTATTAATATAATTTTCACATTCATCAAAATATTCCTTTTCACTCGGATTATTTTTTATCCATGGAACCTCTGTATAACTTTTCCCCATAATATACAATCTAAACCTATCATCTTTTTCTAAAACCTTTTCTAATATTTTTATTCCTCTCAAAAATCCCTTACGTTTTGGTAATATCCCAACCATTCCTATATTAAATCTAGCTTCTGAAATTTTTTCTGTGCTATAAATGTCTTGTTCCACGTAATTACATAATAATCTCATCTTATCTCTAGGAATAGAAAATTTTGATATAAATTGTTCATAATAATAGTATCCAACAGTAAACACCATATCAACTCTTTCCCAGTTTATTTTGTTTCCAAAACTTCTTGTAATTTCAAAGCGATGTGCTCTAATAATAAGTCTCTGATTCTTATTTTTATTTTCCGAGTAAAACACAGCATTTCCAAGCATCCACTCGCACCAAATTATGTCTGCCCATTGTATCATTTTATTACTTTTATTTATATCATGCATATCATGTCCAGACCACTCATCAACTTCAATATTAAATTCATCTTCTAAATACTTAACTACCGGTAAAATAAATTTCAAATCATATCCAGCTATTAAAAGTCTTCTTTTAGACTGATAACAATACTCTTCATAATCTCTAGAAAGTATCGCATTATATAATTCTTTATACCTACTCGATAAATTCATGGATTGTCCAACGTAAAGCTTAGTATCATTAGCAAAATCTGAAAGCATATTATATGTTTCTTTAGTTAATCCATTCGAAAAACGTACGACTGAAATCAATAAATTTCTAAAAGCTGCCGGAAGACGTAATTTATAATAGTTAATATTTATATTCTTAAGAATTTCTTGTGCCATCTTCCATGAAATAATTTGCTGCGTTATTTCTTTGTCCCCCCAATTTTGAGTCGAAGATAGATTTGAAATATCAATAGGAATTTTATAATATGTTAAAAAGTAACTATCTATGTATATAGCTTTTTTTATTTTTGAAAAGATACCTGATACAAATACAGTATCTTCTCCTATCTTTAAGTCTTCACGATAGCGCAAGTTATTTGACATAAGCACTTCTCGACGTACTATAAAATCTTGAGTCATACTCTGATTAATTATCATATTTCTTATAGTTTCTTCTGTTGTATCTGGTTTATATGGTAACCTATTTGAAATTTTCCTTTCTTTTCCCTCTAGACATATCAAATACCCCTTAGAAAAATCCGCATCTTCCTGCTGAGTCTCATTTACCATTTTAAGTAGATTGTTTGAATTTATCTCATCATCATCATCTAAAAAAGTGATGTATTTACCTTGAGCCTTTTCAATCCCCAAATTTCTAGGTGCCGACGGACCTCCACTATTTTCTTTCATTGAATATAATTTTATATTTCCATACTCTTCCTGCATATTCTTTACAATATCGCAAGTTGTATCATCAGAACAATCATCTACTACAACTATTTCAATTCCTTCGTAATATGTACTACTAACTACTGATTGTATGGCTCTTCTAATCGAATCTTCTGCCTGATAAGTAGGTATTATTACCGATATAATATATTTATCAATCATTAATTTTCCTCCTAAAAAATAAAATCTCCCTGCATAACCTATTATAAAATTTAATAAATACCAACTCCAAGAACCATTTCACTTTTTAATAATATAAATCAAAAACTTATTTACATAAAAATTATATTTCTTAGAATATTTATAAATAGTTCTTAGAATAATCTATTTTTTACTTTAAACTAATAGAATTCGTAAAAAAAAACAAATTTGGTTTTAATCCTCCAAAGATGTCCATTAATACTAAACTGTAATTAAACTACTAAGTATTAACTAAGCAGTTAATTTATTTTTATTTCTAGTTAAAGATATCACATAATTTTCAAGTTCATGATATCATATAAAATTAATATTGTGAAGTATATAGATATATAGATACTCTATTGAGTAGAATTTAAATAATATTTTTTCACACCATTTATTATGTAATTTATTAAATAATAAGTTGATAATATAAAACTCAACTTCTCACTTTTCCTATATACTACCCACCTATTCATACCTGCCTTTAATTTATCAGAAGAGCGCCCCCCTTTTCTATATATTACCAAGTATTCCTGAATCCCCACTGCTTTACACCCAGCTCTTAGTAGTTTTAGCCACAAAACAAAATCTTCATGAAAAAATTCAGTTTGAAAAGGATATTTTTTAAGCACATAACTTTTAACAATAGTAGTTGAAAGACAAATGACATTTTCCTTTAATAGCTTAGTATAATTGATTTCCTTAGGCACACATCTAAGAACACTATTACTTCCATCATTGCTTATCATTTCATATGCTGTATAGCATATGTGAGCATTTTTTTGTTTAATATATTTCAATTGTTTCTCTAATTTAGACGCCTTCCATATATCATCACTGTCTAAAAAACTAATAAATTCACCTCTAGCTATATCTATTCCTATATTTCTAGTCTTCGCCACTCCTAAGTTTTTTGAGTTTCTATATAAAATTATTCTATTATCTTCACTACTTAACTTTTCTAATATTTCAAACGAGTTATCTGTTGAACAATCATCAATGGCAATTAACTCAAAATTTGTATAACTTTGATCTAAAACTGAATTAATTGTTTTTTCAATTGTTTTAGATGCATTATAAATAGGTACAATTATAGATACCAACACTTCCACTTTCTAGTTCCCCCTATAAATCTCTATCTTATTCCAGTATACCACACCATAAATTTATTTAATATTTGTTTTTTAGTCATAGCTTCTTAAAATATAGTTGGATTATTCCTTAAATTCATCTATAATTATATATAGGCTAAACTGCATGTAGTCCGTAAAAAATATTAAGTAAAAAGGATGAATTTTAATGATAAGAGAAAATCAAAACTTATTAAATAAAATAAATGCTCTTAGCGATATATTAATATTATTTATCTCCATGAGCATAGCTTATTTTATTCGTTTTTTTATTTTTTCTCCTGACACAATCTATTTAAAATTTAATATATATATGAAATTTACTTTTCTCTTAATGCCTATAAATGTTACACTCTATATCTTTTTTAACTTATATGATTCAGTAAGATCATCGTTAATTAGTAAAGACTATATTAAAGTAATTAAAAGCAATACAATTTTAATCGCTTTTTGCTTATCGGCATTATTCATTTTTAAATTAGTAGACATTTCAAGATGGGTTTTAATTATCTTTTATTTTATTAATACCACTTTAGTCATAAGCAAGAGGTTTCTTATAAAGAAAATTTTATCTAATATTAGAACAAATGGATTAAACTTAAAACATGTATTAATCGTTGGTTCTGGAGAAACAGCTTTAGAATATCTAAGCATTATTAAAAATAATAAAAGTTTTGGGTATAGCTATGATGGTTATGTTTCTGATTCTTCACACTTTGTTGGTAGGAGATTCGGTGGGTATGACCAATTATTAGATATATTATATAAATTTAAATTTGATGAAGTAGTTTGCGCACTTGACTTGTGTGATGCAAAATATATTGAGACCATAATTTCTGATTGTGAGAAAAGTGGTACTAAGATTTCTATAATACCATTTTGCTACAAATATATATCTAGTCAACCTTATATTGATCAAATTGAAAAAATTCCTTTAATAAATTTAAGAAGAATTCCCCTAGATAATTTAGGTAATGCATTTTTAAAGAGAAGTTTGGATATATTGGGTTCAATATTTTTGATTGTTATTACATCTCCTATTATGTTTATTTCATCAATTATAATTAAGCTTACTTCTCCTGGACCAATTATTTTTAAACAAACTCGTGTAGGCTTAAATAAAAAATTATTTACTATGTATAAATTTAGGTCCATGAAAGTAAACTCTAAATCTCAAACTGCTTGGAGTACAAATATTGATCCACGTAAGACTAAATTTGGTGCGTTTATACGTAAATTTTCTATAGATGAATTGCCGCAATTTTTTAATGTATTAAAAGGTGACATGAGCTTAGTTGGCCCTCGCCCAGAACTTCCTCATTTTGTTGAAAATTTTAAAAATGAAATTCCTCGTTATATGATCAAACATCAAGTTAAACCCGGAATAACTGGACTAGCCCAAATAAATGGTTATAGAGGTGATACTTCAATTATAAAAAGAATTGAATATGATATATACTATATTGAAAATTGGAATATATTAATAGATATAAGTATATTATTTAAAACAATTTTTAAAGGAATCAAAAATAATGAACAGATTATAAAATCCACTGCAAAAATTTCAAAAGATGATAGCATAACATTCTGATTTCTTAAGTTATAGAATTTCATATCATAAATAAAATCATATCATAGATAATCATTTATTTATGGTATGATTTTTATTTCTAATCTTAATAAACTTTGCTATTAATCCAACAATCTCTTTTTTTAAATGTGTTGTATAAAAGACTTCAAAAAACCATCTACTTTCTGATTTCTTGAAATAACTTGTCCATGATGCTATAATATTACATATTTGTATGTGTAACTTACAAAAATAAAGTTATTAGGATGTGTAAAAAATGAATGATTTAAGAAACAGTTCTAGAGAAAAATCTTTTAACTTTTTCTTTCCCATTGCGCTTATATTAACAATTGTGCCATTAATCGTTCGTCTGACAGTTGTTCATGTTGATGAATATACAGCTAATATATGGGGTGCTACTACTCAAACAGATTTGTTTTCACAAAGAAAAGCTCTTCTTTTAATGATATTTTCCGTCATATTAATTGTCACTTGTGTTATTTTCTTCAAGAAAATATTTAGTAGAAAAGATAAGTTGGTTAATTATATTTTAATCGCATGTGGTGTATTTACACTTTTCACGTTTTTATCTGCAATATTTTCAGAATACAAAGTAGTATCTTTTTGGGGAATATTTGACAGAGCAGAAGGTTTCATTACTATAGCATGTTATATTATTCTTTTCGTATATTCAATTTATACCTTCAAAACTACAGATAATTATAAATACATTATTATCCCAGTTCTTATTCTAGTATTTATAAACTCATTTTTAGGTATTTTTCAATATATTGGTCAAGATTTAATTAAGACTTCATTGGGCAATTCTATAGTTGTTCCTTCACAGTATCAAACTGCCAATTCTCAAGTTAGCTTATTAAAAGAACAAGGAACAATTTACGGAACCTTTGTTAATTTTAATTATATGGGTAGTTTTGTTTCTATGGTTTTACCCATATTGTTTTGTTACACAATTATTGAAGACGAAATTACTTATAAAATAATGTCGTTTATAGGTACAATTCTTTCTTTATGGTTACTATTCGGTAGTTCAGCTCGTTCAGGGATAATTGGCGTTTTAGGTTCGATTATATTAGGCTGTATTATTTTTTACAAACCTATTTTCAAACATTGGAAGGTTATCTTAATTATAGTGACTACTTTCGTCATAATGATTATTGGCCTGAATTTCGCAAGTAAAGGAAGCATTTTGAGGAGGATTCCTAGTTTAGTTGCGGATGTGTCTAGTATAACTAAAGATACGAGCAACTTCAATTATTCTGATTATACTCCTATTAAAGATATAAAGTATAATAACGAAACCACTGAGGTTATATTTCCAAAAGATATTTTAAAGATAACTTATGAAAATGGTTTACCTGTATTCAGAAATTCACAAGATGAAATTGTTTCATTTGTATTAAAAGATAAAGTGCTAGTGACTGATTCTGATAATTTCAAAAATGTTACTTTTGCCTTTGGAAAACTCGATAAGAACTCTATTATATCTGATAGCCTTCTTTTAAGGATTGATAACAAACCAATATTTTTATTTAAATTAGATAACAATAAAATTTTCCACCTAATAGATATGAGTACAAAGAAATTTATTGATTTAGAATATCCTGAAACTATAGGCTTTAAGGGAAAAGAAAAATTAGGATCTTCTAGAGGCTATATTTGGTCAAGATCTCTCCCTCTTATCAAAAATACTATGATACTTGGAACTGGTCCTGATACTTTTGCTTTCGATTTTCCTCAAGAAGATTTAATTGGAAAATATTATGCTTATGATACCCCAAATATGGTTGTAGACAAAGCTCACAATCTTTATCTGCAAATAGCTATTAATTATGGCGTAATTGCATTAATAAGTTTTATACTTATTATACTGATTTACATTTATGATAGCATAAGGCTCTATGGCTTTAAAGATACTTATAAAGATAAATCTCAAATATTAGGCGCTATTACTTGCTTGGGTGTGACTGGATACTTATGCGCAGGATTATTTAATGATTCAGTTGTAAGTGTTGCTCCAATATTCTGGATAATATTAGGCGTTGGTGTTGCAATTAATTCTATTAACAGAAAAACCTTACAAAAAGATCATAGCAACTAATAAATCATTAATTATAAAAACTTCAAAATATCCATAAGATAGAAGTTCAAAGAATCTACCTTATGGATATTTTTCTCCTGTAATATAATAAATAACTTAATGTAAACTGCTAATGTAATAGAAGACGCTTATAGAAAGTGATTTTATAAACTTTTTGAAACCATAAATAACGGTGATGACTCTAAATTTACTAACTCATCATAAAGAATAAGCATTTCAATCAGCTAATACCCTCTTCTACAAGGCAAAAAACAGCTTTATATTATAGTCTAAATTATATTTTTTATCTAAGATTTAATTAATTTCTTCAAATCGAAATACTTAACTATAAAACTTTAAAATAAAGTATTATTTAAAGCATATCTAGAGCTTAATAGATATTAAAAACTAATTCAATAAGCCTTTAGAATATCTATTAAATGATCCAGATCCTCTAATACATTATAATACTCATGAATTATAAACTATGTATCATTTTTTTGTTAAAGTATATCATAAAATAATTAACTTGTGTAATTGGCATATATTTATATAGCTAAACAGTTTACCACATATAGTTTCTTGCTATCTGAATGTGAGCTATAAATAAAACTCTAAACTTTCTCTAAGTTATTTAGAAATATTTTTTTACACAGAGTAATTAATGATACAACATTATCGTTTTTAGATATTCTTTTAATTTCAGATATAAAATATTCTACGCCCATTCATAACATACTTATAATAATTTGATAATAATTTTTTAAAAGATTATAAAATCTTAGGACTATTAAGTAATTCAAATTCTTATAATCTTATTAAATTTCACTCGCACTCTAAATGCTCAATTATATAATCTTATGATCATATCTTTCCTACCTATTATAAATTTACTATCGCAGATACTACATGAAAACATTAAGTTTTTTCTATTTTATGAACGCAAAAAAAGAACAAGGCTAAGCCTTGTCCTTTTTTATTTATCTAATAAGTTCAGATTAAAACTATTTAACCCAAGCTCCATTAGCTCCTACATAATATCCATCAGGAGTTGTTGTGTTAGCTAACATAGCACCTGATCCATTTAAGTAGTACCAAGTTCCGTTGTCATTTAACCAACCAGTTTGCATAGCACCTGATCCGTTTAAGTAGTACCAAGTTGCTCCATCTTGAACCCAACCTGTAGCCATTGTACCATCAGCTTTTAAGTAGTACCAAGCACCACCGTCTTGTAACCATCCAGTAGCTTTAGTTCCATCAGCTTTAGTGTAAGTCCATCCTGCTGCAGTTTGAGTCCAACCTGCTGTAGTTACAGGAGTTGTTGTTCCTTGATCATCACCTTTATTTTCATCAGCTGATTTTCCTCCGATTAATGAATATACATCATCATCTTCGCTCCAAGCAACCATGTTGTCTTTGTCATAAACTGATAATTCATCGAAAGATCCGTCTACTTTGAAAACTTTATCCCAGTCATCAGTACCATCGAATTTGTAGATGTATCCACCATCTAATCTCCAAAGGTTTCCATCAACGTCTGTTTGAACAGCTGATGTTGTTTTATCTTGAGCACTTACTTCACAATCTTCTTTAGTTTGGTCTTCTGAATCAGCATAGTAGTAAGAAGACTTTGATTTTAATGTATATGCTCTTGCAAGAACTTTAGCTCCAGTTGAACTTGCTCCAGTATAGCTTGAATCTGTAGTATAAGCTACTAATTTAGTACCTACTACAGTATAATGTGCATCAATATCATCTGTAAATAATTCTGCATCATCTAATTTTTGTGCTGAATCATTTGAAAGTGCATAAGTAGTTACAGATTTAGCATATTTAGCTCCATCTACTTCATCAGAACTTTGTGCTTTTGATATTTTTTGAATAGCTTTGAATGTTACTGATTGCTTACTTGCATCATCGTATTTAAGTACATCAGTACCTGCAGCTAAACCATTAATTTTACTAATTGTAGCAGTAACTCCTGTTCCTGAAACTTTTACAGTTACATCTACAAGTCTATAAATATAATCTTTATCTTGTGTTAACACTTTTTCTTGCTTAACACTTGCTTTAAGTGCATCATCTGCTCCAGCAGCATCATATTTATCATTTGTATTTTCTATAGTATCTTCTTTAGTTATTTTCTTACCATCTGCAGCAGCAGCTGTTGTTTCAACTTTAACTTTTCCTAAATTATAATCAGCATCAATGTAGTTACCTTTTGTATCTGTAAATACATTTAATTTAAAATTTAATCCTTGATTAGCATCTTCATCTGAACTTACATATGCTGTATAATACCAAGGTTCAGCATATTTTGCTCCTGGAACTATATTTAATTTAGATAGATCTGGAGTATCACTGTCATTTTCATCTTTAATGTCATCTGTAGAATAACCAGCAGCAGCAGTTTTTTCTACATATCTATCATCTGTATCGTCTTTGATTTTCTTTCTTAAAGCTGATGCAGTATCATCTGCAGTATCACCCTTAACGTCATCATCAGTTACACTACCTTTATCTAAATCAACAGTGTAGTCTCCGTCTGATACATCTAAGTATTTTTCTCCAAATAAATCTGCGTCATCTCCTGAATCAACATCTTCTAATTTGTTGAATTTTCCGTCAGCTACATAGTAAGCTTCTTCATCATCGTTGATTTCACCATCAACAAAGTATTTACCATCTTTGTATGCTACTGCATTGTATACAGTACCGTCTTCTGAATCAACTTTCTTTACGTCTGCAGCATAAGCAGGCACTAAAGCCATAACTGAAGCAGCAGCTACTAATAAAGATGTAATTTTGTTTGCTCTTTTAAACATAATTTCTTTTCCTCCTAAATTTTAAAATTCAGATAAATTATAGCATTATTGTACAACTATGTAAAGTTATATAATAACTACTAATGTATATTTTTGTATAAATTCCTTAGTAATTAATAAAACTACATGTAATTTATTACATATTTACATTAACTATAACATGATACCACATTACATAATGCTTGTACATAAAATGCTATTAACTTTCATAATTTACTGTTCTTCCTAGTATTTACTGTAATATCACTAAATAATACAATGCCAAAATTCACTTTGGGTACTTTTTTTAAAAAATATATAAATATATTTTTTTAGTCAATATTAGAAAATAAATTCATTAAATTCTAAGTTAACTAATATATTCAACTAAAATTGTATTATTAAGTTTTTTATAGTTCTATTTTTATAATTTTGATCTACTTGGGTATAATTCATTTTAAATGAATATCTTCTATAACTATCCAAATAAACTTTCATTATACAATACAACTATTTAAATTCATTTTGGTACCTTTTTTTGTATAAATTTAATTTTTTCATTATTAATTACATACCGTTTATCCATATAATGTTCAATATTGAGAATTTGAAATATCACAACAGAGAAATTGGATGCATATTTGTAAAATAGGCATTTGAAAATAAGCTGCTTAGGTTCTTAATGGGAGGTTGTTCCATTCAATGCTTGTCACACTGAAAGTGGGAACATGCAGTAATGGGCACAACCTGCCATTTAGAACCTTTCAGCGAAATTTTCATAGTCCTATGGAACAAATATGTATCCAATTTCGGCTAGGATTCTCACTACGCAACACTATCTACTAATTCAAAATTTTCTTCCTAATTATCTATTGTACCAAGCTCCATCTGATCCTAATTTATATTCACCAACTGTTGTGCTATATGCCATAGACCCATCATTATTTAGATAATAATACTTTCCATTATTTGCATCTCTAATCCATCCAACCTGCATTGTTCCTTGTGAATCTAAGTAATACCAATTTCCATTTACTAACTGCCATCCTGTTTTTCTAGCTCCATCATCACCTAGATAGTACCACTTTCCATTATTATTCAGCCAACCCGTCGCCATATTCCCATCGGCTTGTACAAAATAGTTTTGCACCCAAGTATTCTTTACTGAGTTACCTGTTGAATCTTTGTATTGCCATTTCCCATCAACTTGAACCCATTGACTTGTTTTAGTAACTTCTGCTTGTTCACTGCTTTTGGAATTATTATTTGAATTATCTTTACCTCTAGTAATATTTAAAGTATATACTCTTTCATTATCATCATCATCTTCAACTTTTATATCTATTACATTTTTCCCTTTATTTAATGATACATCATCCTTAAATTTATCATCTTTATCAACTTTTACTCCATTTATTTTTACCTTATAATCATCATATTTACCGCTATCGCAATCAGGCCTTGCACGTATTGTAATTTTACTTAAATCTTCTGGAACTTGCACATCATAAGTATACACTTTTTTTGAGAAGTCTATATTTCCTCCCATTAACGTAATACTGCTTAAGTATACATTGTCTGAATCCTCATCGTCATCATCATTTGATTCGGAGTATTTTACTCTAATCTTATATTCATTTACATAAGAATTATCACTATATTTTACTGTTCCCGGGTCTCCGTTATATACTCTTACAGTAATAACATTTGTCCCTGATGATAAATCAACATCCTCTCCAATATCTTTTCCTTCAGTATCTGATGATGTTTCTTCAAATACTCTTATATTATCTGAATCCACCCCATCTGCATCTATATTTATTTCATCTGCCGAAGTCTTTCTAGTATAGTAAGTCTTTCTAGGTTGTACATCATCACTGTCTACCCTATGCTTATCTGTACAATCACTCTCACTATAAAGAGACATATTATCTCCGTTTGAATCTTCTACTGTTAAATTAGTTATTTTATCGGCTGCATAAGCTTTAGTAGTTAGTAGACCCAAATTAGCTGCTGGTGCAATTGTACTAACAGTATTTACAGCTAATATTATGGCTATTATTTTTTTCAAATTTTTGTTCATATATTCTCTCTCCTTTTAGGCATATGAAATAAATAACAAGTTCAAGATACCATGGTTATTTTTTTATTCTGCCTTATATAAAATAATATAAAGAACGCCTATTTCATAAGCGTTCTTTATTTTTAACCCGATTAAAATTAAATTTATTTAATCCAAGCCCCATCAGCGCCTAATCTGTATACACCAATTTTAGTGTTATAAGCCATAGACCCATCACTATTTAAATAATAATATTTTCCGTTCCTATCTTTTACCCATCCAGTCTGCATTCTTCCTTCTGAATCTAGATAATACCATTTTCCACTTGATTGTTGCCATCCAACTTTCTTAGCTCCATCTGTTCCAAAGTAATACCAGTTTCCATTAAGATTTAACCATCCTGTAACCATATTCCCATCAGAGTTTAGGTAATAATTTTGTATCCAGCTATTCTTTACTACTTTTCCTTCTGCATCATTATACTGCCATATTCCATTTGTTTGTACCCATTGATTAGCTTTAACATCTTTACTTCCTGTATTTGTATTAGTATTAGTTGAACCATTATTTGTATTACTTGAAGAAACATTTCCTCTATTTATAATTAAAGTATATACTCTATCTTTATTATTATGCTCAATTTCTACTTTTATGATATTTTGACCTTTTTCCAAGTTAACACTTCTCTTATAATTATCATCATAATCAGCATCTTCACCATCAATAGTAACATCATAGTTATCATTTTCTGGTGTTGCTTTAATTACCACTGTATTTACATTACTATCTACATTATAAGTATACTTAGTTATTGAGTTTGATAAATTTATAGTGTTCCCAGCTATGCTAAGCCTCTCCAAATAAATATCATCAAAATCCGTTTTTTCTGAATCAGCTTCGTCTACATGCCTTACCTTAACTTCATATGTGCTTTTAAGAACATACTCATCATCATCATGTTTATTATTTCTTACAGTCTTACCATCTAGATCATTTCTGTATACCTTTATAATAAGATCTGTAACGACTGATTTATCTGTTAACTGAATATCATCTCCTACTTCTTTACCTTTAGTAGAATCTGAACTATCTCTAAATACTCTGACAAATCTATCATCTGGTCCGCTTATATCTACACTCACAGTTCTTGAGGAAGTTTTAGCATAATATGTTTCATCTTCATGAACATCTTCATCCTTAACTCTATCCTTATAATCATTATCATCATACAGTTTTACATTATTTCCGTCACTATCATCTAATGATAAACTCTCCAGTGTAAAGTCATCATTAGTGGATGAAGAAGCATAAGCCCTTGTAGTTAATAAATTTATTTTTGAAACTGGTGCTGCTGCTGAAATTGTTCCTATAGCTAGTACAATTGCAATCACTCTCTTTATATTTTTATTCATAGTCTATCCCTCCACTTTTATTATGCATTCTCATTCTAATCTGATGATTTCTATTTTTGTATCCAAGCGCCATCATACCCTAATTTATATCCACCTACTGTTGTATTATACGCCATGGCACCATTGCTATTTAAGTAATAATACTTTCCATTTGAATCTTTAATCCATCCTGTTTGTATCTTACCTTGTGAATCTAGATAATACCAAGCTCCATCTACTGATTGCCATCCTGTTTTTCTAGCTCCATCACTGCCTAAATAGTACCAGCCTCCGTTATAATTTAACCATCCAGTAGCCATATTTCCGTTATCAAGCAAGTAATAATTTCCTACCCAAGTATTTCTAACAGAATTTCCTGATGCATCATTATACTTCCATGCTCCATTTACTTGTACCCATTTATTAGCATTAGTTTCTCCTCCAGTGGTGTTATTTTGTGTTGAAGTCACACTTCCTCTAATCACAGTCAAAGTGTAAACTCTTTCTTCACCACTATTTTCATTTTTAACGTCTACTTTAATTTTATTTTCGCCATCTTTTAGATTAACGGTTGTCTTATAATCATCATCATCAAATACTTCATCACCATTAACCTTAACTGTATAAAAATCTTTTTCTGGTTCTGCCTTAATTGTTACTTTATTTACATCACTAGGGACATTAGAATTATAACTTACTTGTGATTGTGATAATGAGAAAAGTCTCCCATCAATGCTTAGTTTATCTAGATAAATACTATCTTGATGTTCTGGTTCTGCTGTATCTTGCGAGCTTGTACCATTTGATGAAGGATTTCCTCTATTTATTATCAAAGTATATACTCTATCTTTATCACCATCTTCAAGTTCTATTTCAAACTCATTTGTGCCTTCATCTAAATCTACTTCTTTTTTATAGTTATCTGCACTTTGAACATTTTTATTATCAATAGTAACATCATAATCGTCATCTTCTGGTGTTGCCTTAATTGTTACTCTCTTTACATCACTAGCAACATTATAAGTATAAGTTGATTCTGATTTTGATAACTCAACCTTATTATTATTTACGCTAAGTCTTTCTAAATAAATATTATCCTTATTTTTGCTTTGACTATAATTTGCATTCTCTACTTTAATCCTATATGTACTTAAAACATTATAATCGTCATTATCTTTGTATCTCATATTATCATCTGGTTCTTTGCCATACACCTTTATAGTAAGAGTTGTAGTTGAAGAATCATCTGATAAATCAACATCCTCCCCTACCTCCTTTCCTTTTGAAGAAGATGATGTTCCATTAAACACTCTAACATAGTCTTCATCAGGCCCATCAATTTTTATACTTACAGTATCTGATGAAGTTTTTGCATAATAAGTTTCTCCTTCTTCTACATCACTGGCATTTACTTTACTGCTATAATCGCTATCACTATATAGTTTTATATTGTTCCCGTCTTCATCATTTAATTCTAAGCGATCTAAATAATCATCATCGTTATCAGTTGCTGCAAAAGCTTTTGTAGTTAATACATTTATATTTGTAGCAGGCGCTGCTGCTGAAACGATTCCAAGAGCTAATGCTATTGAAACTATTTTAATCATATTTTTCTTCATTTTATTTCCCCCGCTTCTACTTATATATTTAATTAGTAAATACATCCTTAATTAATTATATATCAGGATTAACAATTAAAGTAGGCTTTTTGAGTTTTTTAGTAATATTACCACTAATATCAAATATTGTAAATATATTTGCAACTGCTAAATATATTTATTTAAAGCAAAAGAAACGTCTATTAAATAAACGTTCTTTTGCTTTTCAGTTATTATACTATTTATATTCTTAGTTAATCCAAGCTCCATCTGATCCCAGCTTATATTTACCAATCATTGTATTATAAGCCATAGATCCATCGCTATTTAAATAGTAATACTTTCCACTACCTAAATCTCTAACCCATCCAGTTTGCATTGCACCTTCTGAGTCTAGGTAGTACCATTTTCCACCTGCTTGTTGCCATCCTGTTTTTCTTGCTCCATCAGAACCTAGATAGTACCACTTTCCACTATAATTTAACCACCCAGTAGCCATATTCCCATCAGCTTGTACAAAATAATTTTGAACCCATGTATTTTTCACTGTATTTCCTGTTGCATCTTTATATTGCCAGTTTCCGCCAACTTGTACCCATTTATTTGTAACAGTTGCTACAACATCAGTTGCACTGCTTGGTGAACCTGAAGCTGTATTTGTTGTACTTCCTGTAGTTGATGATGTGCCTCCTCTATTTATGATTAATGTATATACTCTTTCATCATCACCATCTTCAAGTTCAATTTTGATTTTATTTTCACCTTTTTTTAAATCTACATCTGATTTGTACTTATCATCATCATCTACACTATCGCCATCTATTGTAACGTCATAATCTTCATCTTCTGGAGTTGCTTTAATTGTTACTTCATCTGTATCGCTGCTTACATTATAAGTGTATTCAACTTTTGATTTTGATAAACTAATAGTTTGACCGTCTACACTAAGTCTATCTAAATAAATATCATCATAATCATCTGAACTATCATCAGAATCTTCATCATCTGAATCCGAAGAATCTGCTGTACATTTAACCTTTATAGTATATTCACTTGAATAATCATCATCTTCATATCTTACATCATCATCTGGTTCTTCATCATATACTCTTACAGTAAGAGTCGTAGTTGAATCTTTATCTAAACTTATATCACTACTTATTTTTTTACCTTTAGTAGAATCAGAAGTCCCCTTAAAAACTCTAACATATTTTGAACTTGGTCCGTCTATATCTATGCTTATAGTATCTGCTGAAGTCTTAGCAAAATATTTCTCGCCAGCCTCTACCTGATCTGCATCAACTTTATCATCACTATCATAACTGCTACTTTCATAAAGCTTTATTTTGCTTCCGCTTTCAGTAAGCAATTGTAAGCTTTCAAGTTCAGTCTCATCATTATCAGATGATGCATAAGCTTTTGTAGTTAAAAAATTTATGTTTGTTGCAGGTGCTACTGCCGAGATAGTTCCTATTGCTAATGCAATTGCAACTATTTTTTTCAAATTTTTATTCATAATGTTCTCCCTCCATTTTAAGCACGCGAAATAAATAATAGGTATGCATACTTGTCTATTATTTTTCGATTGTGCTTTAATTACATATTATGATTATTTTACCACTTAATTCATTATTGTGCACTTGACACACACAAGTTTACAATTTATTTACAGAAGTATTATTATTCTAATTCTCCATCCGTGCCTAATTTATATGCACCTATTGCAGAATCTTTTATCATTTTACCTGTAGAATCTAAGTAATACCATTTCCCGTTTGAATCTTCAATCCATCCCGTCTCCATAGCTCCACTACCATCAAGGTAGTACCAGTTTCCAGTTGAATCTTCTAACCATCCCATTTGCATGGCTCCACTTTTATTTAGATAATACCAATTTTTATTTGTATTTACCCATCCGGTCTGCATTTCACCGTTCTCGTTGAAATAATACCAGTTGTTATTATCACTAAACCATCCTGTAGTTCTAAATCCATCTTGTCCTAAATAATAATTCTTTCCGGTATCCTTATCAAACCACCACTTATTTTTTAAAACTGAGCCTGTACCATCTACATATCTCCATTTTCCATCTACTCTTTGCCATGCATTAAGTCTGCCTTCTTGAGTTTGAATTGCAAAGTTTTGGCCGTTTGAAGAATCAGTTTTATTTGCTGATTTACCTCTATATACATTCAAAGTATAAGTTGTATCTTCATCCTCATGCTCAACATATATTGTTATAGTATTATTTCCTTTATCTAAATTAACTGTCTTTTCGAAATTGTCATCTTCATATACTGAGTTTCCGTTAATTTCTATATAATCATCATCATCGTCGGGGTTAGCTCTAACAGTTAATTTATCAACATCTTCACCAACATTCACATCATAAGAAGTTTTATTTTTTGAAAAATCAACACTTCCATCACTTAAGTAAATTCCATCTAAATAAGCATATTCTCTATCTTCTTCTGCTTCTGATGTACTACTTTCTTTTCTTGCATGAATAATATAAGTCTTTTCACAATCACTTACATCTCCGTCATTATAAGCTTCCTTATATGCTTCTTCACTCTTATATGTTCTTAGATAGATATCTTTATATCCTGAACCGATATTAACATCTTGTCCAACATCTTCACCTTTTTCTGATCTGCTTGATGAAGTGAACATCTTAACTACATATCCGCTTCCTTTTACTTCTGCAGCTATATTAAAGTCACTTACACCTTTAAGCTGCACATAATAGTCAGTATCGCTTGACAAATCTACTTCATCTCCAGAATAACTATCAAGCAGTTTAATTTTGCTTCCGCTACCCCAAGTCAGATCCAACGATTTTAATTCTCCATTAGTGGCATCATTATATGTTGATGCATAAGCTTCAACGCTTCCTAATAGAAAATTGTTACTTGGTGCAAATCCTGAAACAGCTGCAACCACAAGAGTTGCTGCAATTATATATTTAATTTTTTTATGCATAAACTTCCTCCTTCTTTCTATTTATAAAACTAATCTATTATTTTTTACATACTTACTTATTTACTATATAAATAAACATTATATAGTTATAATAACATAACTTAATTTAATTATAAATATAGAACTATAATCCTATACTATTCCAAGTATACTACATAGTTCTAAAAATTCTATTATATAAATATTAATTTTTTATAAATAATTAACTTATATATGTTACAATTCACAATGCACATTTCAAAATTTCTAATAAAATTCTTGCAACATTTTCAGACTTATGATGAAGAATTATTTTTGCAATATATATGTTAGTAATTGAAAACTTAATTTTATCTTTGGGTTAGATAATCAGTTAATTCATAAAACAAGAACTCACTTATAAGAATAAAGCGAGTTCTTGTTTCATTATTAGTAACTTAATCTAAAAACTAAATTAAATGTACAATTAAATTAATGTTCATACTATTTTCCTAAAGTATTAAAGCTCCACTATTATTGAATTTATACTCTTTTCCATTAATAGTTCTTGTTCCAGTTGCCATGCTACCATCTTCAGTTAAATAGTATTTTGAATTATAGTCAATTAACCATCCTTTTTGCATTGTTCCATCTGCATTAAAGAAGTACCACTTTCCACCATCTGATAACCAGCCTGTCCTCATTGATCCATCTTGATTTAAATAATACCAATTATCAACTTTTTTAGTATCATTATCTCCTGAATTAGTTGATGCATCAGTGTTCTTTTTTTGATCATCTACTGTTTCTTTATGCCAGCCTGTAAGCATTGCTCCGTCAGATCCCAATAAATACCACTTTTCATTATCTTTTTGCCAACCTGTAAGCATTGCTCCCTTACTATCTAGCAAGTACCATTTTTCATTATCTTTATGCCAGCCTGTAACTCTTAGACCATCTTTATCTAAGTAACAGTATACTTTTTGATCTTTATCATAAAGCCATGAACTTTTTAATACTTTTCCATTTTCATCATAATACTTCCAACCATCATCGGTTTGAACCCATTGAGATTTTTTATCAGATGTATCCCCAGTATTATTGTCCTTGCTATCATCTGCTTCCTTACCTCTATTTATAGTCAAAGTATAAGTTCTCTTTTTATCATTTAACTCATCTTCAACATTTACCTTTATGACATTTTTCCCTTTATCCAATGATACTTTTTTTTCATAGTCATCACTTGATCTTACTTCATCTCCATCAATTGTAACTGAATAATCGCTATCTTCTGGCTCTGCACCTATAGTTATTTTACTTACAGACTCATCTAAATCAACGTTGTATGAATTATCATCTTTAGAAAAGTCAATATCGCCTTCACTTAAAGTTATATGATCTAAGTATATATCATCTTCGTTATCAGAATCGTCTCCTCTAGTAACATTTAATGTATATGTTCTTTGATTATCCTTACTATCTGTAACTTTTATTTTAATCTCATTTTTACCTTTATCTAAAGATACAGTTTTTTTATAATTATCGCTAGAATCTACTAAAGATCCATCTACTCTGACTCTGTCGCTATTACTCTCAGGAATTGCTTTAATCCACATGCTCTCAACATTTTCATCAACCTTTATATCATAGCTTGTTTTTCCCTTTATGAAATCTATATCTCCTTTGCTTAAGTCAATATTATCTAAATATATCGAATCTTGAGAATCATCCTCATAAGAACTTTCTTTAGTCTTTCTTACATTTAGCGTATATTCTTCTTTACAATTTGATACATTATTCTTTACTTTATTAAATTCTGATTTAGACTTATAAGTTCTTATATATAAAGTTGTATCACCTTTTCCAAGTAAGATTTCGTCCCCAGGATCATAAGCTGTAGCATTTTCTGCATCAGATGTAAAAATCTTAACTACATAGTCATCACCTTCAGCGTCAGCCGTTATCTTAATTCCATCACTATCATCAGTAAGCTTTGTATAGTATTCTGTTTCATCACTTAATTTTACTGTATCTCCATTATATCCATCACGTAAATCAAGAGTTTCTCCATCTAAAGATTTTATCTTTAATGTCTTTAATTGTTCATCGTCTGGAGAATATGAAGACGCATAAACAGGTTTTGCTCCTACAAAGTATGTATTTAATGTCGTAGGTGAAATTGTTGAAATTGTATTGACAGCAACTGTGATCGCAATTATTCTTTTTATATTTTTATTCATAAAATTCCTCCTCATCCATTATAAAGTGAATTTTTTAAAAATAACAAAAAAAAATCACTTAACATAATTTTACCATGTTTTTTATATAAAATCTAAATATTTCTAGCATTAATACGACTCTTTTTTCAGATAATAAGATATAACTAAGTTTTATTTACTTTAGTTATCGCAAAATTTTAGACATTATGTACTATAAATAAATTTCAAAAATTAATATGTGAGGAGTGATTACAATGAGCAAAGAAAGAACACCATATAATCCTACTCCAGGAGATTATGATGTTGAGAAGTTATCTGGTACAAGGCCTGAATCTTCTAATAGGCAAGGAGGACGAGATAACATTGCACCAACTAGAAGTTTAAATCCCCTTTCGACTGACGGCCCTAATAAAAATATAACGAGTTCAACATCTTCTAAACCGCATCCGGTAACAGGACCTGTTGCTATGAATGATGAAGATGCTTTTGAATATAAAAATCATAATATTTGAGAAGTTAGGAGTGATTATTAATGAGTAAAGAAAAAATATCATCTAATGAAAATGAAAAATATTATTCTGGAGAAGAATTAACTGATTCACATCCATCAGACCCAAATGATTCTGAACTAAAAAAAATAAAAAGTATGTATCTTCCAGATTCGAAAGCTGACCATGCACCAAGTGAAAAAAGTATTGAAGATGCTAATGGATTGGAACATCCTGAACCAGTCGAACCAAAATCACTAATATAAATAGCATGAATATAACTTTATCTATATAGATAACCCAACTAAGACCTGAACTTATGCATATAACTCGCCGAAATGAATAATATACTTTTGTTCCAGTTTCTAGTTGGGATATATTTCATAGTATAAATCCAGCTTATAATTGGCTTATCTATAACAAGTCAAAATCTGTTCTATATATATATTTATATTGTAAATAATATTGAGCAAAAGATAGGAGTGATTTTTATGAGTCAATCAAAAATTCCATTTAGTATAAACCCTGGCGATGATTATCCAATGGAAGAGTATAGTAAGGAAAGTTCACCAAAGTCAAAGGCTTCTGATTCTAAAAATGTACGAAAGACTGCTGATTCAGGTGAAAGAAATGCTAAAAGTTTAAATAATGCAAATATATCTAGAACTAATCTAGATACAGAGCTTATTGATCTAAATGCTGACGGCGACTCTGATGAATCTAAATATAGTGATTTAATATGAAGAGCTTAATAAAAATAATTTAATAAAATTAGGAGTGATTTTATATGAGTAAAGAAAAGAAAGTATCTCATACTTCTGATGTGAGAGATGGTAGTAAAAAAGACTTTACTAATTCCTACTTGCCAAAAATGAGAACTAATTATCATCCAAGCAGAGATGATGTTGAAAGTGCAACTGGCGTGGATTTTCCTGTAAATATGCCTAATCCAGCAGTTGACCCTATTGTTGTAAATAATATAGCTAGTCAAGAATTTGATTACACACAAGATATGCTTTCTTCCGATAATTATGAAATAGATGGAGATGATTAGTTATATAAGGACTGCAAAAAATTCAATATATTTTTGAATAATTTTCCCGCTATTGGTAAGAATAATATTCGTACCCCATAATACTCAGGCACTAAAGTTTATCATTTTAATTTAGTGCTTATTTCCAAAAAGTCCACCATAAATTAAATTTTTATGGTGGACTTTTATATTTTTAACCTATTTTAAATTGTCAAAAAGCCCTTACCTCTAACCTCAGATATATCAATAATTGTTATAAAAGCTCCTGGATCTATCTGATGCACAATACTTTTTAGTTCAACCATTTGGTGTGAGCTTACAATACAGTAAAGCATTTTCTTTTTATCATGAGTATACTCACCTTCCGCGAACAAAGATGTAACTCCACGGTTAAGATCTTTTATTACATAATCAATAATTTCTTTTTCTTTTCTTGTTAGAATCAGAAGAAGTTTTTTACTGCTAAATCCTTTTAATACTCTGTCAAGAACTGTACTTTGAATGAACAAAGAAATAAGAGTATACAATGCTTGTGGAATACCAAATATTAATGCTCCTATAATAACTATTATCAAGTTTAGAGAAAATCCCAAACTTCCTATATTAAAATTCGAATATTTTTTTCTAATAAGCATGGTTATAATATCTGTTCCTCCTGTGGAACCATGTCTTAAAAATACCATTCCGTAACCAATACCACATAAAACCCCACCATATATACAAAAGATAAGTAAATCACCATTCATATCAATTAGGCGCGAAAGTGGTTTTGTTATAAGCAGAGAAGCTGAAAGACTAAGCATCCCTATTGTTGTATAAATCGTAAATGATCTATCGAGTTTTTTATAACTCAATACAAGTAACGGTAAATTAATTATTAAGATTACTACTCCAGATGGAACTTTAAGAGTGTACTCTAAAATCAGTGCAATACCAGTGGCACCACCACTTAAAAGTTTTGCATGTACTAAAAATAGATTCACGCCTAAGGATGCAATCATGCAGCCTAAAAATATGAAAAACACATCAACTATATTATGCTTCAACTTATAATATAAACTCATTTGTATACTCCTTGCAAAATGGTTATTTGGGTTTCATTTCATTTTTCAGATATTATTCTATATTCAATCTTTAGTATTTTCAACAGATTTTTTACAGTTTCTACAAAAAGTTTTTACTATTTATCAAGTAATTATTAATAATTTATGTGATATAGCAAATAAATATCAATATTACTACCAGAATAGTAACATGATATCTATTTACATTGAGAATTTATTAAATTTTGAACTTATCAACTTCCATTTCTAAACGCTCAGCTTTTTCTTTCAGTTTTTCCACTTCCTGTGATACTTCTAAAATAGCTTCCGTTTGAGTTTGAATTGATGCTGTTACTTCCTGTGAACATGCTGCTGTTTCTTCTGATATTGCCGCAATATTATTTATTGAATTTACTACTTGTTCATTTTTGTCATTCATTTCTTCAACAAAGCTTCCCATATAATCTATTGCAGTTGTTATTGTATCAGTTGCCTGCGTAATACTATTAAAGGCTTCATTCACTTCGTTTACTGAAACAAATTGATCCATGGATACTTCTTTGACTTTTTTCATATCACTTACACTGCTTAATATATCCTGCTTTATATTTAAAATTATCTCTGCTATATTTTTAGTTGATACTGCTGAATTTTGTGATAATTTTTGAATCTCTGTTGCAACTACTGCAAAACCTTTGCCAGCTTCTCCTGCTCTTGCCGCTTCTATAGATGCATTTAG
>Ga0183101_1000534_pt2 | contig 51501 bp, 43 predicted proteins | sample Biomet3_FD_127790 | JGI IMG/M metagenome (GOLD analysis project Ga0183101, IMG submission 127790) | Microbial communities from bioreactor (seeded with sewage sludge) at LBNL, California, USA - Biofuel metagenome 3 | ecosystem: Engineered > Bioreactor > Anaerobic > Unclassified ... | reverse complement strand
TTTGCATTTAAGGTTAAAACAAAAAACGTTACCGGATTGGTTGAGAAGCTGAAACCTTTAATAAGCCTTATAACTTAAGATTCTAACTGGCAAATCTCAACTCAAAAAGGGCAGAGGACTAATACACGAAATAGAGATTCTTCTATGTCTCTGTTTAGTTCACCTCTGCTCTTTCCGGTTAACTATTTTATAAAAGTAATACCTCTTTTTTAATTCGCAAAACTAAAGGCTCTTTGTGCCTTCGTGGTTTATTTCTTTTTAACCACTAAGAACACTAAAAAACACAAAGAAAAAAATACTTAGTGCTCTTTATGCCTTTGTGGTTTAAAATAAAAAAACCGGCCATTCACCGGTTTTTCACACTAAAAACAGCTTCATTTTTAAATTCTGAATAAGGCTTTAAACTACTGAAATCAATCCCCTTAACCGGGGGTCTGCTGTAATCAGTAAGTCAAAGATACAATTAGAAAGCAAATCACAACAATTTAACCCACGTGATTATGAACAACATTGCTGTAATCAGTAAGTCAAAGATACAATTAGAAAGCAAATCACAACTGTCAACTGACTTTCAAGATAATACGCTTGCTGTAATCAGTAAGTCAAAGATACAATTAGAAAGCAAATCACAACTGCTTGGCAGTGGTGGAAGCTATCCTCCAAGCTGTAATCAGTAAGTCAAAGATACAATTAGAAAGCAAATCACAACGGTGATAGCGATATGGTTTGCCCGCATTGTGCTGTAATCAGTAAGTCAAAGATACAATTAGAAAGCAAATCACAACTATTGCATACATAAATGCATCAGACATCATGCTGTAATCAGTAAGTCAAAGATACAATTAGAAAGCAAATCACAACGATTAGGAGACATAACGCCAGCTTCGGTATGCTGTAATCAGTAAGTCAAAGATACAATTAGAAAGCAAATCACAACAAGTCTTTCAAGTCTCCTCTCGATTCCATCGCTGTAATCAGTAAGTCAAAGATACAATTAGAAAGCAAATCACAACTATTTTTATCCTTCATTCTTTGATTCAGTTGCTGTAATCAGTAAGTCAAAGATACAATTAGAAAGCAAATCACAACACATATCCTTAATATATTATTAACCTTAAAGCTGTAATCAGTAAGTCAAAGATACAATTAGAAAGCAAATCACAACTAATTTTTAAAATTAAACCTTCCCCTATTGCTGTAATCAGTAAGTCAAAGATACAATTAGAAAGCAAATCACAACTGAAGCCACGCTAAAGGCTTTTATGATACAGCTGTAATCAGTAAGTCAAAGATACAATTAGAAAGCAAATCACAACTAGCAGACGAAGCTCTTACATTGAATAAGGCTGTAATCAGTAAGTCAAAGATACAATTAGAAAGCAAATCAACGGCACGAAGGACTTAAAATCCTTTGCCCATCCCTTATCGCATCCTGCCGAAATTGAAACAGGATCAGATTAGCCTTGTGCCGATCCTGTATTTTTTGAATATTCCGGCATAAACGACGAAAAAGAAACAGAAATAATGGTGATGATGGAGAAGGATTAACAACGACGAAGAAAAAATCGTGGGTATAAAAAAATGAGTTTTCAATAAAGCTCCTGGGGGAGCGATAAGTAATTATTTTAAAAAATAAAGCATCATTTCATTTCGAAATAGTTATATCAATAATCTGGACAGCCATATCATCCCGGGTCGACCGGTTATCAATTAGCCAGCGTTGAAAATCTTCGCTCTTTATGGCTTTGGGTAGCTTATATTTTAGTTCCTGTTCTTCATTAGATAGCATTCCCATATTAAGATTTTCCTTTAATACCGGCTTATTCAGCTCCGATTTTGTAAAAATGATAAAGATGCGGTTTATTTCTTTTGATGAGTTGGTTGCCAGCTCATATTTATCATCTACAAAATCATTTTTCTCTCCAAAATAGTTTATTTCATTAGAAAAGAAAAAATATTCCTTATCGGCTTCCACCGGAACACCATTTTCGTATTTAGCCTCCATGTTATGATAGGGCAGCAAACGTTGCGAAAACTGGTTATCGTCAATAAAAATACTCAGGAATCCGCTTTGCGGACTACGGAAATAAAAATACAAAGCATCGTTATTTTGGAAAGAGCTGGTTTTGCAATTCAGTTTCAGGCAAGCTAAGGGTGAAGCATCAAACTGAACCGGAATATCCGCCAATTCTTTTGCTTTCACTTTAATATTACAACGAATCTCCCTAATCTTTTCGGCTTTTCCATTAACAGTTTTTTCGCCTTCTACTTCTTTAAATTCCTTATTAATTACTTCAACTACTTCTCCTTTTACATACGTATTGGCAATCGAAGAAAAACCGGAATGGGTTTCTACTTTTTGACCGGTCATCTGATTTTGTACAAAAGTGCTGTTGCCCTGAATAATTACTTTCCCAAAAGCACGCTCCAGGGCATCAACGGTGGCAAGCTGTTCTGCTTTTTGCTGAACTTCAATTTTCGATTGGGTATCGAGCCACTCCAACTGGTATTCACCACTGGTGGTGATTATTTCCTGCGAAAAAAGCGGAAGGCTAATCAACGAAACAATAACGATTAATAGAAAACGATTCATTTGAATTTGTTAAAAAAAACACCTCTCAAAGCTAAGTCTGAGAGGTGTAGTATGCTATATTTATTTTGAAAAGTCGGTGATACGATCTAACTGTTCGTCGTTCATTTTCATTTTTTCCTTAAGTTCCTTTTTAATCACTTTTTTAGCGATCACCAGCGATTGAGCTGTTTCATAAAAAACCTTTACCTGCACTTCAACATTTTTAGTATTGGGAACATTCCTGTAAATCTTAAATAACGGATTAATATAACCAAGTTGGGTAGAAATTAAGTTTTTAGAAGTTTGAACCACCTGGGTAACAGAAGCAGCGTCTTCTCTATTGATTTGTTCATTTCCCAAATTAGTAGAAACAAGTGAATTCATCAAAGTTTCTATCATACCGGCAAGTTGAAGTTTGGCCGTTTCTATGGCTTGCATTTCGGCGGCAGCTTTCGATTCGGCTACGCCGTTTCCATCGGCGGTAATGTATTTTTGCTGTCCCTTTTCATCGGTCATCAACTGTTTTTCCTGTGCTGTTTGTAATAATTTCTCTAAGGGTAATGAACCGGGAGCCACATTCCATCCCTCGGCTTTCATTCGTTTTGCATCTTTTCTAACATCTTTAGATACTTTGCTCGTCATTTCTTTGTGTATTTCCTTGTCTGTTTTTTGTGCACACACAATATTAACATTACACACAAAAGAAATAAAGAGGATAACACCGGATAAAATTAATAATGTTTTTTTCATGATAATAATATTTAGGTTAATAATTTGTTGGTTATTTTATTCAAGAATTAATTAGTTAATTCAAAATATCATTTCGTAAATTTAATTTCACCTGCGTATGGTCGTCGTCATAATCGAATAACAAATCACCATTAGCTCGGAACAATTTTATATAATTCAGAGGATACCAAATAAATGATTTTCCAACTTTTATATTTGATAAAACATCTATTTGAGCATTACCGTTTTGATAATTTATAATTTTAATTTTTGCGTTATTCTCAACCTTGATTTTTCCAAAACAAACCGGGTTTTTGTCAGCATTGATAATAAAAATAATGCCATCAGAATTTTTTATTATGTTAATTTTACTAATATTGTTATAAATATCAACGTATTTTATCCTGAATAAGGGATTGTTTTTATCCAAAGCTGCTTGAATCGACTTTCCTGCAATAACAGCATTATTGCTCTTTATTACATTTATAATCGCAAATAATCCCGCTATGGATTTGTCGCAATGTTCGGAAATAAGTTTATCGTTTTCTGTTTTCAAATCAGTAACCGGATTAAATGTTTCCATGCTGGCATACGAAACTTTACTCACATTCAAACCCATGGAATTTGCAAAAGAACCTGTTACATAAATATTGTTTAATGAATCAACGGCAATACCATAATTTGTAAAGTTTTGATCTTCCTTATATAATTTGGTATCTTGAAACTCGCCTTTTTCGGTAAATTCAGCAACAAAAATTGAAAAAGTGTCGCGTTCTATAGTATCAAAGCCTGTTTTAGCGACCCATAAAACGTCACCATTGGATGCAAATTTTGCAAGAAATATATCGCCGTTAGAATTTGCCGGTAATACTTTATTTTCAAAAATAAGGGTATCGTTGAACGAACCAGTAATAATGCAACCATCATGTTTATCTAAAGCTATGTCATAAGCAACATTGCTTCCCTTGCCCCTGCCCTGCTTTGCCCATTGCACTATTCCATTTTTATCATATTTAGCAACAAAAATTTCTTTCTTATTACTATCGGTTTGAATACTAAAACTTCCGAAATTTACTTCACCGCTAAAGAAACCAGTTAAATAGCTGTTACCTTCGCTATCAACAATAATATCCCGCTTATTATTAGCACGATTACAACCTAAAGCCAATGTTTTTTCCCAAATACTTTTCTGTAGTACGTCTTTATTTTGTTGGTTTTTCAAGGGAATTATTTTAGCTGAAACATTTTCAAAGTCTGGCATAGCTTCTCCAATTGGAGCATCAATGTATGTTGGATCGCATACGGTAAAAGTTTTATTTTGAAAAACAAACTCATCACCTTCAATCTGTTGATCAAAATGAACGGCTGTGGACATGTGCCCGGGATACTCAATTCCCACAACTTCATGCTTAAGTAATTCTTTCACCAGAAAAGCATAAAACACTGCGCGGTCTTCGCAATCACAAAACGGATAGTGTAAAACATCTTCAACAAAAAAGAATTTTTCATGACTAAATTGTTCCTCGTCCGTTTTATAATCAAAAGCATTTTGAACAAAATTGAGAAGAAACTCAGCAGCTTCCGTTTCCGGTTTATCTTTCATCAATGGATATAAGCTATCAATAATGGATTCTTTGGCAGCCCGTGAAACCATGGCATCAAAATAAACACTTATCTGTGCCTGCGGATAATCATTATAAAAATCAACAAGGTTTTTATTGTAATTAATGGAAAAATTATATTTTTTATCTCTATACCTAAAATTAACTTTTCGATTACCAATTTTTTCTGCAAGATTTAATGGTGAATCTATATTTAAATCCATCACCAAATGTGCATCTGGAAAATCTTTATCGTAGGTTCGCACTTTAGTTTCTTTTGAATCAAGGAGATAATATCGTAAATTATTGTAATTTAGAAAATTTACATTGTAAATATCGATTGTACTTGCAATTAATATAAAAACATCGTTATTATCCGCATAAGCTATTCTGGCTTTATAACCCGACCGCGTTAATAAATACCATGTTAATAAATTTTCTGACTTTAATGAAGAAGGAAACAGTTGTTTGGAAAAATTTTTTAAAAGCAAATAATAGCCCCAGTCATTTAAATTTAGGTTGGTTTTTATATTTTTAAATTTATCAATCAGGTTCGGATAATTTGTCTCGCACATTTTTGTCCAGTACGAGCTTATTGATGTATTATCTACAGTATCTTCAATCTGAACAGAGATACGGGAATCATAATTAAAACTAAGCTCTGAACCGTAAAATTGGAATTGGATGGTGTTTTGTTCATATTGCAAATCTTCGGTTTTTTGTAAGGCAGGAATCGGAAGGCGTGGCTGCAAGACCATTTGATCTGCAATAGGAGGTTTTGAGACGGGAATTAGTAAAGGAACATCTTCTATTTTGGATGGTGTAAAATTAGGCACAACTTTTGGTTTGGGCGCTTCTGATGGTTTTATTCCTTTACTAAGTGTAAACTCTTCCCAGATTTGATCAAGATATTGAGCAAATTCAGCATCTGTTTGTATAATATACTGATCGTATTCATGCTGATTTTGTTGTTTGAATGCATCAAATTCCCTTTCCATTTTTCTTTTGATTTCATCAAAATCCTGCGCTTTAAGTTGGCAAGTAAAATTTGAGAAAAAAATGATGAATATAAATAATAATTTTAGTTTTTTCATTTTATATAGTTAAATATCAAAATATATAATCAGAAAAATAAACAGGAACAACAAAAAAATCAATCTTTTTTATCTTTAACTATTCTAAATCCTATGCTTAAATTTTCGCTCCTCAGATTTGCACCACTTCTGGCGGTAATTTTAATTACATCTGGGTTATCAATCCACGAACCACCTCTAATAACATGTTCCGAACCTGTTAAAGGGCCTGTGGGGTTCATCATTTTGCTATTACTATAATATGCCTTATCGTACCAATCCGAGCACCATTCCCATACATTTCCCGACATATCGTAAATACCAAGTGCATTCGGTTTTTTCATTCCTGCATCATGTAGATTACCATTTGAATTTTCATGATACCAAGCAACCTCATCAGGATTGGTATTACCGGAAAAAGGGTAATTCGTCTGTTTGTTTCCTTCGCGGGCAGCATATTCCCATTCGGCTTCTGTCGGCAAACGTCCGTTTGCCCAGCGGCAATATTCCGAGGCATCTTTCCAGCTAACATGTACCACGGGATAATTATAGTCATTAGCGGTAAGTTTATTGCCTAAAATATCAAATTGCCAGGAAATATCTGAACGTTTTTCCCATGCTGTTCCATTCCAAATGAAACTTCCATTATATTTTTCGGCTTCTGTTTTATATTTAGTAGCATCAACAAACTTTTTGAATTCACCAACAGTAACCTCATATTTTCCGATATAAAATCCTTTAATATTGACTATATGGGGAGGTTTTTCATTATCCTTTCCGGAATTTGATCCCATTTTATAAGAGCCTCCTTCAACATAAATCATTGAATTTAATTCTTTTGATGCATTTGATGTTTTTTTGGGAATTCTTAGATCAAGCATCTGGTTTCTTAAAATAATGTCAGATTTGCTCCAATTATCTGCTCCTTTGATTTCAAAATAATGATTACCTACTGGTATATCAGAAATTGTATCAACCGAATTTGCTAAAATTTTTTGTTTAAAAACCCCATCAATATATAACGAACCATCAACCTCGGAAATTAATTGAATACAACCTGTCATTATTCCATTATTATCTTCAGAAAGATTATTTAATTCATTATTTGATTTTATTTCATTCCTATTAATTGCAGGTTGATTATCAATATTAATTACATCGTTTTTATTTTTCTCTAAATTCTTTTTACCTTGTTCTTGTGGTGGTACAACAAAAACAAAATCCCCTTTATCGAATTTAGGATCATTGATAGTACCATATTGAGGATGCTGCGTTTCGTTGGAATACTTAACAACGGTTCTATAAATAAAATCACCAAGTTCAGTGCCTGTAACATAGCCATCTTCATCTTTATCTGCATCGCCATTAATAGCACTAATAAATTGTCTTCTAAAATCACTTTTGTCCGATACTCTCTCGTATTTACTTCCGCTTGTAATAAACTGACGAACGGGCTTTGTTGTATTTTTACTTATAGCTTCAGGCAACGCTCTTGATCCGGTAAAAACAGACCCGGCAAAACAGGCATCAAATAAAAATAATGCATGTTTTGAATTAATTTGATCGGCATATATTTGAATTTGTTGCATCGGCATTGCTTTGATCTTAAATTCAGTTAATTTTTTTGTTGGATCTGGGGCTTGAGCCGGAACGATATAACCCATATCCTCTCCAAAATTTTGTGCTATTGTATAGCCATGACCTGCAAAATAAAATAATAAGCGATTATTTTTATCTTGACCATATTTGTTGATAAAATCAATAAATTCATTGTCAATTGAAATTTTATCTGGTGGATTGATAAATGTAATAACTTTAAAACCTTGTTTTTCAAGAGCAGATTTGACTTCGGAAATATCTTCTTTAACACCAGGCAAAACAGGCCATTCGGTATAATCGCTCACACCTATTATAAGTGCATAACTTTCGTTATATAGTGGTTCAATTTTACCATTAATTTTCACATCTACTTTTTTGAAGCCCCTAAACTGAGCAAAAATTGACTGTGAAAATAGCGAGGTTAATAGGAAAATACAAATAAATAAAAATTTACCACTTTTCATAACCCTTTAGTTTTATGACTTTACAAATGTATATATTTTTTCGTAAAAATCAAAAAAAAATAAACATCAGAAATGATTTATTTAGCCATAGTCGTAAAAATTATACGTTTTTCAGCATTTAAATTGTGTTCGTCTATTTGTTTTCTATTATTAGCAAGTATTTGATTAACATCATCCAAAACATACTCAAATCCATCTATAATTTTTGTATTCAATGGCTTAAATTTTTCAGTTTGAGCATTCATTTGTAATATTTCCACTCCGAAAGGAGGTGAACAAATAAAGTTAATATTAGCACCCGCACTTATTAATGTAAGTTCATTAATTTGTTCGGGGCTTATATAAAAATTATCTTTAAATAAGACTATCTTTCCATCGGCTTGATAATATATAAATCGTAAATAACATTCATGATTTGCTTTAACAAATATTTTGAGTGTATCACCTTCCGTAAAAAGAAGATTATCAAATCCCTTATTAGTATATAAATCAACAAGAATTCCACCGCCTGCATTTTCGTTTTTTGCTAAAGCTTTTATTTTATCATTTAAAGCTACAGTTTTTGAGGGCTCTACAGCAATATGTTCATTACTTAACCATGAAATGGGTAAAAAACCTTCAACCCCGGCCAATAATTTTCCATCCTGCAGATTTTTAAGATTTGCAATAATTTTCAGGTGCTTATTACCTTCAAACCAAAATGTACCACTAATTCTGTAATTATATGTTTTTTTAAAATTACTATCTGTTAAAATAGGATTGCTTGTTGCAATATGAAAACCTTCGTCCATCAGTTTGGATGGAAATATAGCAGCAAACCTTCGTGAAAATTCCGAAATCGTTTTGGTTTCTTCAAAAGTAAAATTCTCTATTTCAATAACTCCATTAATCTCTTCTACCGATTTTTTTAATTCATCAGCCATAAATGTACAAACATCGTCAAGAGTGAGTTGCTCGCTTTGTAGTAATTCTTTGATACAGCTATTAACCTGTATTTCATATTCACTAATTCCTATCACATCCATTGTTGAAATATTATCCAACATTAAAAGGATTGATTGATCCTGTTTATACTTTTCAAACAAAAGATAACACTCTCTAAATGTTTTAAGCGCTAATTTTCTATCATTAAGTTTTACATATTGCTGAGCATTGTTTATTTTTTGTTCAATTTCCAGTTTACTATTAATTACCAAATGTTGATAATAACTTATTAATTCTGATTTCTTTACATAAACAAAAACATAAGCTTCTTTTTGGGAATAATCATAATATTTATCTGTTATCATTCCGGTAATACTTGCTTTAGAAAAAGAAACACTTGCTTGTTTAAAAACTTCATGGGTTTTAGTATTAATGATATCCGTTGCAAGTACTACTTTATTTTCAATAGAAACCTGGATTTGTTCAATAAGTTCACGTTTTGCTGACTCTAAAAGTTTATTAAGTAATTCTTCAGGTGGCTTATTCTGGCTATTAATCTCAGAAAAAAAGCCTGTCAGGTATTCAGATTTGGGATAAAGCATCTGTCGTTGATATAAATCTGTCCATTTAGGCTTTTGAGCATAAATAGCAACGTAAGACGATATTATTAAAAGAATTAATATAGTAATTTGTTTTTTCATTTTAAGCAAATAACTACCATAATTAAATTATTGTTATTTTTGTTCTTTCAGGTATTCTTCTTTTTTTTGTTCCTGTTCCTGAATAAATTTTCCTTTCATAGAATCACCTTTTTTGATAAAATCTTCTTTTATCGTTTCCATATTTATCAGATAGTTCTCCATCCAATCCCAATCATCATATATAAAATGAAAGCGTATCTCATCATCACCCGGAGTTTCACTATTGCTGACAATCCAGAAATACATTGTATTTTTTTTAAAGATACTTGTACTTAGGGACAAAGAAGTATCTTTGCAATTAATATTAATTAACTTACTTACTCCATTTTCGTATAATAAAAAATAAATGGATTTTTCGTTGATCGGCTTATGCCATACAAATTTCAATGAATCACTTGAAATAATTGCCGAATCTTTTGGCTGAATCATTGAGGTGTACTCATACGTTTTTTTTGTGCGGTAAACGGCTCCCTTTATTACCATAACTGTTTGAGGTTCTTCTTTTTCAATAATTTTTTGAGCCACATATTTAAAATATTCTTTTGAAAGAGAAGATTTATTTTTTAAACAGGCAGATTTTAAATTTTCATAAGTATAAAACCCTGGATTAGTGATTGAAATCGCTTTATCATTTCCACATAATAAAACTAAAGACGAATTATTACTAATAAAGATTTTACAGTTTGATGGAATTACAACATTTTTTTTAAGTTGTAATTTCCCCCCATTTTCATTCATACTTACCGAACCTTTTACCTGGAAAACAACAAAATCATCACATTGTGTCCATGCAAAATATGGAAAAAATAAAAACAATAATAAGTATATTTTTCGCATAATATAATAATTTAACAACGCTTTCTAATAAATTTGACCATTCTTGCATAATAGATATCAAAAGTCTTATACATAAGTATAGGAGCTAAAAAATAGGCTGAATTAATACTATAACTAAAGTTTTTATAAATCAAAAATACAAAATAAATTAACAAACAATTTAATAAAAGGAGAATTGCTGGATAAATCAAATTAAAATGCACTATTTTTTTTGAATAAGTAGAAATTACATAAATGTAAAAATACGATATAATGAATGAAATCAATATAGTAAGCCATAATGGCATTTCATTAATATATTTTTTTGATAAAATCATACTTATAATATTAGCATGAATTACCATTCCATACATATCTGGGTGCGACCTGCCGCTAATTTCTGAGTTTAATGGTGTAAAGTAAATATCTTCCAAATCATTCGCTGATGTAATATTTTCTCCCATGTAACCCATTAGTACAATTTTATTTTTAATTATATTTAAATCGGTAAGTGAATCAAAAATTTCATACGTATCGAAACAGGTAAATGCGGAATAATTACCAATATAGTTTATTTTCTCTGTTTTATTTTTTCTTTTAATAAGAAAATTGAAGGCATCTGGATTATAAACTTGTACTAATCTGGCCGTCAATGAATATATTGTGTCATTATGAAATTTTTCTTTAGGCATAAAAAATCTTACTGTTGAAGTTTTAGGATTGTTTCCACCCAGATTGACATGGCCAATTATTGCATTATAAAAAAATGGATTAGATTTTTCCAAGGTATCATACCTTTTATATGCACTATTATAACCCTTAAAATAAGCAGCTAAAATGAAATTATTATCCCTTAAAATTTGATCCTTTAGGTAGCTATCTGTTTGTTTTTCTTTTAATATTGAAAAAAAACCATCAAATCCGATAACCTTAGGTTGATACTTGCGAATAATTTTTATTTCATCAGCAATCTGTTTTCTATTTAAATGTCCTATGTTTACTAAAACAATGTTTGTATCAAGAATGTGTTGATTTTTATTAAATTGAGAATAAATCAGATCGCTAAAATTAAAATCCTTAAGTGCTTTTTTAAATGGATCAAAAACTGACAGATTAAACCCAATTAACCCCAATACAGTTATTGTTAAAAACAATGCAATATTCGATACTAAATAATCAAATCGAAATATTTTTTTGGCAATCCTTTTAAAGTAACGCATTACAATGTAAAATTACGCATTGCAAATATAAAAAATGATTGACATTTTTCCTAATTTTAAATTATTTAAGCTGAATTTGCCAATATACTTTTCTAATATTTTTTTTAAGACTTTTGACTTAGAGCTTAATTATTTTACCTGTATATACCCTATTAGCACACAATATCTTTACAATAAAGAAACCTTTATGTAGAAAGCTTAAATTATCTATATACAATTTATTACCACTCATTATGCAATTATCGGTTTCAAACAATTTAGTTCCGGGAATATTAAATATTTGAATACTTTTAACTGTTGTAATTTCTGAAGGAAATGTAAATGAAAGAAAAGAAGAGAATGGGTTTGGAAATATTTGAATCCCTTTTTGTTCTGTTCCGGGTATATCAATTCCGCCAAGTAGGTTTATTGCATATAAAAAATTGGGAATACCATATCCTAATAAAGAATCAGGATGAGTAAATTGATTTGCACTGGACTCAATGGCATAAATAATTTCCTGATTATTATGATTTAACTTTGACTGCCACAAGCATGCGGACATTCCAGCTATTATAGGTGAAGAAAAAGAAGTTCCGCTTTGGTATGAAATGCCTCCATTTAAGCCAGAAGTAACAACATTATATCCCTGAGCTACTATATTGGGTTTAATTCTATTATCATACGAAGGTCCCACAGAACTAAAACTGGCATATAGACTATCTTGCTTTACTGCACCTATAGCAAAAACACTATCTCCATCGGCGGGAGCGCCAATATATTTCCAGCCTGCATTTCCATAATTACCTGCGCTGCAAACAACTAATATGCCTTTTTTTGCTGCAAAATCTGCACCGACTGTAACCACAGTTGTATTTCCGTCTAATTGTGAATACGTATGGTTTTGTGAAGTATCATCAAAAGTGGTATAGCTTAATGAAGAATTAATTATATCAACCCCAACACTATCAGCAAACTCTGCTGCAGCTATCCAGTTATATTCTTCACCCACATATTCGGCATAATAATCTTCGGAATGAAGTAACCAATAATTTGCTTTAGGAGCTGTTCCGATAAGTTTCCCCTGTAGAAAACCGCCCATTGTTGATAATACCATCATCCCATGTGGGCTCATGCCATATCCATAAACATTTTCACCAGGTTTTACAAAATCCCTGGTCCCTAAAATTTGATTATTAATTCTTAGACTATCAAAAACAGACATCGTATCTACATTAAGGAAACCCGCATCCAATACTGCTATCGTCATTCCCTGTCCGCGATATCCGGCATTATGCAATGCATTGCCAGAAATCATTTTAATTTGATTATATGAAGCTCCATAGTCATATATATCAGAATTTTTATTTAAAACATTGCTAATCATAGTCTCTCCATCTACAATTGATGATTTTTTATCAGAATTGCATTTATTAGATGCATTACCATCCTTGATTTTTCTAATTTCTTTAACAAATGGCAAGTTACCAATGGCTTGCAAATTATTGCTACCAGTTAAGACAACCCCATTCAACCATTTTAAAGAATATTTAATATTTCCGCCAGCAGATTTAATTTGATTAACATATGATGGATTTACAGGCAAATCGCTTACATCAATATTGATCGAATATCTTTGGCGACGTTCTATTGATTTTATCGTTAAATACTCAGATGGATTAGTAATGCTAAAAGGGGAATTATTTTTATCCGTAAATAACACAACATATTCATCATTAAAATTTTGCGATTGACAAAATAAACACATCAAAACAAAATACATGCTAAATAAAAAAAATTTCATAAATTTCATTGATAAATACTGATTTTAGATTGTTTAAAAGGTAAAAATATGCATTGTTTGTCGAATTTACAACTTATTACAATAAAGATAGTAGTTCATTTTACAAAAACACAAATAAAAAGACCACCACAGTTAATTTATTTAACTTTAATTCATTAAAAGATCAGAAGGGAAATTCGTCCAAATTGCATATTCTTGTCCAAAAGATTTCATAATATTTTCCCAGAGGTTTGATGGGTTTGTATTAATAATTTTATCAATATTAGTTGAAGAGACTATCCATGAATCGTCTTCCAATTCCCGGTCTAATTGTTTGGGTTCCCACCCAGAATAACCAATAAAAAAACGTATATTATTAGTGGTTAGGACTTTTTTTCGAATTAAATTTTTTACCATTTCAAAATCACCGCCCCAAAAAAGTCCATCCATTATTTTTACACTATCTGGTATGATTCCTTCAATTTCATGAAGGAAAAACAAATTATTGTAACTTACCGGACCTCCAAAATATAAAGGAAAGTTAAAACCAATAAAATCATTTGATAATTCAGATAATTTTAAATTTGTCAATTTATTAATAATTAATCCAATGGTACCATTTTCATTATGTTCCGTTAATAAAACAACTGATTTTTTAAAAAAAGAATCAACCAAAGAGGGATTAGCTATTAATATTTTACCTTGCGAAGGATTAATTTTCTTTTTCATAATTTTCAATCGTTTCAAATTGCTAATTTTGTAAAATAAATTTAGCCTACGAATAATTCAGGCAAATAATTTTTATCAAAAATAATACCTTTTTCAAAATGAATAAACAAGATAATTTTTACAAATATACTTCTTTCAGAAATAAATACAAATTCTTTTCTTACGAAAAATATTCTTATTACATTTCAGATAGTTGCTTCCATATCAAATACGAATTTAATCTTAACGATACATTTTATTTTAAACCTACGATAAATATTCCGCAGAAGGAAATTTTTAATTTGCAATCCATTACAGAGAACGTATCTATTAATTTTTTAAATAATATTATTTTCAATATCGGAATGGTTGAATTATTAAGTTATTGGAAAACTACCTGTTCGCCTAAAATAATAATAAAACCTCATTTTCTAACCTCAGAACAAATATCGTTTTGGAAAAAACTATACTATAATGGTTTAGGAGAATTTATTTATTTAAATTCTATTCAAACTGATGAAGATCAATTTTGTGAAATTTATGCTAATTCGGGCAGCAAATTATTCCCCGAATCAATAAATACAATCACCGATACTCTTGTTCCTATCGGGGGAGGAAAAGATTCTGTGGTTACGCTCGAACTTCTATCTTCTCTAAAAACCAGCAATTTACCATTAATCCTGAATCCCAGAGGAGCTACACTTTCGACTATATCAACTGCCGGTTATTCAATTAATAATATTTTTGAAATACAACGCACAATACATCCGCAACTATTAAAACTCAATGAAGAAGGATTTTTAAACGGGCACACTCCGTTTTCTGCTTTATTAGCTTTTATTAGTATACTTGCAGCAGTCATATCTGGCAAAAAAAATATAGCTCTTTCAAACGAATCGAGTGCCAATGAATCAACAATAGTAAATACGAATATCAATCATCAATATTCCAAAACTTATGAATTTGAACATGATTTCCGAACCTATGTAAAAAATTACATCTCAGATAGTTTTAACTATTTTAGTTTTCTTCGTCCCTTAAATGAACTACAAATAGCTAAATTATTTTCGGGATTTCCAAAGTATTTTCCGGTTTTCAAAAGTTGTAATGCAGGTAGCAAAACTGACATTTGGTGTGGAGTATGTTCTAAATGTTTGTTCACATATATTATTCTTTCACCATTTATTACATCAAAATTATTGATAGAAATTTTTGGCAAAAATTTACTTGACGATATAAATTTACGATTTTATTTTGATCAACTAATTGGTATTAAGAATACAAAACCATTTGATTGCATAGGAACACCAGATGAAATTAACACAGCATTAGTAATGACTATCCGAAAAACAGAAAATCATTTACCAAGATTGCTTGAATATTATAAAACATTACCTATTTATAAAATATTCGAAGACACGGACGGCAAAATCCTTTTACATAACTACAATAAAAACCATTTTTTAACAGAACAGTTTGAAAAGATATTAATTCAGAAAATAAATGCTTAATAAATTAATAGAAAAATTTGAAAATAAAAGGACTTTAATACTTGGATTTGGCAGAGAAGGTCAAAGTTCATATAAATTGATTCGGAACTTGTTTCCGAATCAGATGCTGACAATAGCCGATCAAAATGAAAATTTGAATACTACTATTTTAAAAGGAGATACGAATATTAACGTTATTCTCGGGAATAAATGTTTGGACACACTTAATGATTATGAATTAATATTAAAAACACCGGGAATATCACTAAAAGATCTGAAATACTCATTATCCAACAATAAGCTTTCCTCTCAAACTGAAATATTTTTAGAACTATTTTCAAAACAAATAATTGGCATCACTGGAACAAAAGGTAAAAGTACAACCTCCAGTTTGATTTTTCACATTATAAAGCAATATACCGATAATGTAATCATTGTCGGAAATATAGGACAACCTCCTTTTAACATGCTAAATTCAATAAATCATTCTACTTTCATTGTTTATGAGCTGTCCTCACATCAACTTGAAAAGATATCTTTTGCTCCACATATATCAATACTCCTAAATCTTTATCAAGAACATCTCGACCATTATAATTCATTCTACGACTACCAATTAGCCAAATTCAACATTACCAAATATCAAAATAAAAACGATTATTTTATTTATAATGCTGATGACCAACTAATAACTAATTTGGTTAATCAATTTAACCTAAATCGTAAATATCTTCAATTTTCTTTAACTAAACAGGTTGAAAACGGCACTTTTATTAAAAATAATATCATAAATTTTGCCTATCAAAACGTACTTTCAGAACCTTATAACATTGAAAATAAACGTAAATTAAAAGGCACTCATAATTTGCTCAATATTATGGCTGCCATTAATGCATGCAAAATTTTGGATATACCAGACATTTTTATTACAAGAGGAATCAACTCTTTTAATACCCTACCTCATAGAATAGAATTTGTAGGTGAATTTAACAATATTAAGTACTATAACGATTCCATTGCAACCATACCAGAAGCTACAATTCAAGCCATTAAAACATTAAATGGTGTTGATACCTTAATTTTGGGTGGTTTTGACAGAGGCATAAGCTACGACAACTTAATGCAATTTTTATGTGATTCAGAAATTACCAATCTGGTTTTTATAGGGAAGGCTGGCGAAAGAATGAATAACATTATCAATAATTTGGCTCCTCAAAAGAAACGCATATTTTTAACAACAAAATTTGAAGATGCTGTTTTGATTGCAAAAAAATATACTAAAACAGGTGGAACATGCTTATTATCACCTGCTGCAGCAAGTTATGACCAATTTAAAAATTTTGAAGAAAGAGGTAATAAATTCAAGGAATTGGTAAGCCAAATTTAAAAATATCCTAAATCTATTTACCTAAGTATCATCATTCTTCTTTAATTATCTTTTTATTAGATGTATTTTTGGAAGACATTTCAGTTTTTTTAGAAACTGTTGGCTTTTCAGATGCTGATTTTTTAACCTTAACCTGTAAATTTGATATGTTCTTAGCATCTGCACTAATAGCATCTTGTTGTTTATCAGTTTTTACATCAATTTGTTTCTGCTGAATATTCATCTTTTCAGTAAAATTAAATGGACGTTTGTGTTGGCTTTTCCTTCTAACGCCATAACTTCCAATAATTATTTTACCTCTACGCGTTTTTTTATCACCTTTTCCCATGACATAAAAAATTAGTTATTTAATTGTTTTGTAAAAATAATAAAGTTCTTTCATTAATGGATAATTTTACGTAAATAATTATAATTCCGATAAAAACTTTTTTTCAATTAATTCGCACTTGTTGATTGAATTTCGCATCCAGTTTAACATAACATCAACTTTTTCTTCTTCAGTCAAAAAATAATCGGATGATTTTTCCCTGATTTTATTGGTAAAATAAAACATTGCAATAGCTACTGATACAGAAATATTTAAACTTTCTGTAAAACCATACATCGGAATTTTCATGGTATAATCGGCATTTTGAAGAGTTTCTTTCGTTAATCCATTTAATTCTGTTCCAAAAATAACAGCTATTTTTTTATCAACAGGTACATCTTCAAGTTTTAATGCCTTCTCATGCAACGAAGTAGCAACAATAGCATAACCTTTATTTTTAAGATTTTCCAGACATATTTTAGAAGCATTTTGTTTTTGTGAATATTTATAAACATTTAACCATTTTGACGAGCCCAATGCTATATCAGAATTAACATTGAAATGGTTTTCATTTTCAATAATATGAACATCCTGAATGCCGAAACAATCACAAGTACGTAAAACCGCACTCGCATTATGCGATTGAAAAATATTTTCTAATACAACAGTTACATATTTTGTGCGTTGAGAAATAATTTCTTCAAATTTTAGAAGTCTATTATCTGTTGCAAATGTTGAAAGATAATTTAATAATCTTATTTTTATTTCTTTATCAAGATATTTATCCATATAATTCTTATAAAATATTTTCCAAAAATGATTCGCCAAAACGTTAAAGCAAGGTTACGAAATTAAACACAATATTTATTCTGTTATAATTTTTCACGGTATTTTTTCACGTTTAAATAAAAAAAACTATTTTTGCACCCTAATTAAAAAGATTATGGCAAAAAAGACAGATACGACGGAAGACAAAATTCAAGCAGTAGAGCATGCACTAAGCAATACTGAACTTTTTATTGAAAAGCACCAAAAAATTATTATGATAGTTTTAGGAGCTATAATAGTAATCATATTGGGATATTTTGGTTTTAAAAAGCTATATTTACAGCCAAAAGAAAAAGAAGCTCAATCTCAAATGTTTATGGCAGAAAAATATTTTGGTCAGGACTCTTTGAAATTAGCCTTAAATGGAGATGGTAACTATCTTGGTTTTCTGGCCATTATCAATGATTATGGAATAACCAAATCGGCTAATCTTGCTCATTATTATGCAGGTATCTGTTATTTGAAACTAGGTCAATTTGAAAAAGCAATCGATTATTTAGAAGGTTTTAAAAGTAATGAGCTTTTTGTAGGCCCAATGGCTGTAGGCGCTATTGGCGATGCCAACATGGAGCTTGGTAGAACAGACAAAGCCTTAGAATATTATTTAAAAGCTGCCGATAAAAACATAAACGATCTGACATCTCCTTTGTTTTTATTAAAAGCTGCTTGGACTTATGAAAAGAAAAATCAATTTGATAAAGCATTAGAATTGTATAAGAAAATCAAAACTCAATTTCCCAAAAGTGCCCAGTCACGTGATATTGACAGATATATAGCTCATGTCGAAGGTGTTTTGGAAAACAAATAAGTTATTTGAAAGGTTAACTATATCTTTCTAAATTTTATTTACTTATACCTGTTCAATTTTGAGCAGGTTTTTTTTTGATAATATATGGACGAAAAAAAATTACGTATAGTTTTCATGGGCACCCCTGATTTTGCTGTAAACACATTAGATATGCTATTTACAAATGGTTATAATATTGTAGGTGTAGTTACAGTACCCGATAAGCCTTCCGGAAGAGGAAAAAAAATACAAGAATCAGCTGTTAAATCTTTTGCCAAGCAACATCATTTAAATATATTTCAGCCTGATAATCTGAAAGATGAAGGATTTGTTAATAATCTAAAACAATTGCAACCCGATCTGCAAATTGTTGTTGCATTCCGGAAACTTCCTGAAATAGTTTGGTCGCTGCCCAAATATGGCACATTCAATCTTCATGCTTCATTATTACCCCAATACAGAGGTGCGGCACCAATCAACTGGGCAATAATTAATGGAGAAACGACAACCGGTGTTACGACTTTTTTTATCAATAATATTATTGATTCTGGTAACATTATTTTTTACGATAAAGTAGATATCCTACCTTCAGACACTTTTGGAGAGTTACACGACAAGCTTATGAAAGCAGGAGCTACCATCGTAATGAAAACGATCAGTGCTATTTCTTCAAATACTATCAACCCTATAAAACAGGAAACGTATAACATACTTAATGAAAATATAAAGATCGCCCCAAAAATATTTAAAACTGACTGTCGCATAAATTGGACTAAATCAGCCTCTGATATTATTAACTTTATCAGGGGTTTAAATCCCTATCCCACCGCCTTCATGGAATTATCATCTCCTACTTCTGAAAAATATACGCTAAAAGTATTTGGCAGTCATATTGTTAATGAAGAAACATTGTGCGTTCCGGGAAGTATTAATACAAATGGCAAAACTTTTTTGAATGTTTCGTGTTCTGACGGATGGATTTCAATAGATCATCTCCAACTCATGGGCAAAAAGGATATGAATATCGATCAATTTTTAAGAGGATTTCCAATAATGAACCAATGGAAAGCTCTATAAAAAGACGTTTTTAGAAAATTTTTGGGATCTTTTTATAAAAGTTATTAACAAAATGCCCGTTTTATCAACTTTTACTTGTATTATTGAAAAATTGTATCGCAACATTTTCGAAAATGGTTTATATTTGTGATTAGATAGTATCACTTAAATATTAATTAAAAATTTAAGAAAATGAACAAAACAGAATTTATTGATGCATTAGCATTAGAAACTGGTTTTTCTAAAGTAAATGCAAAAGTTGCAGTTGATGGCTTTGTTTCCTCCCTTTACAAAGCTATCCAAAAAGGTGACAAAATTTCTCTTTTAGGTTTTGGCACCTTTTCGGTAACCCAAAGATCTGCCAGAGTAGGCAGGAATCCCCAAACCGGCAAACAAATTAACATTGCTGCCAAAAAATCTATAAAATTTAAAGCCGGAAAGGAATTCTCAAATGCAGTAATGTAATCTTACATTACTAAATAAAAAAGCTCCAATAATATGGAGCTTTTTTATTAATTTTTAAATACAAAAACGATAAGGTAATTTAGCATCCTCGCCGGCATAATGCACGCCTATGCGGGGAGATACATTTATTTCAGAATCTAATATTTTCAATCCTCTGTCTTCCAGCCAAATTTTATTCTCACTTAGGTTTAATCCGGTATGAGAATAATGAACTCCTAATATTTTACATACATTTCCAGGTCCTATCCCAAAATTAGCTGATATTTTTGTTTTTGATGTTCTTTTTAACATTTCAGATAAACCATCTATGGGTTTAATTGCTCTAATTAATACAGCATCAGGAATTCCAGCTATATTTGTAACAACATTAAATAATGAATGAATGCCATAGCATAAATAAACATAAGCAACTCCCCCCTCAAGATACATAACCTGAGTTCGTTGAGTAAAACGATTATTAAATGAATGGGAAGCTCTGTCTACTATGCCTTTATATGCTTCTGTTTCTGTAATCATTCCGGCTGTTAAAATCCCATTAAAATTAGTACATAAACATTTACCAAGCAACTCTTTAGCAATTTGCACTACATTATCGCGTGTATAAAAGGAAGTTGGAAGTTTCATTTTTAGTGGGTTTTTCCCCTCCATTTTAATTTATGATCCTCATTTTCATAAATTTTACCATAATCTTTAAGCCATTGAATAGCCTTTAGCATCTTATATTCGTCAATTAACTCAAACATCCCCAGAACTTCGGATTCAGACAAAGCTTTTAATTGTAATACCGGTTTAATTGCACTAATAATATTGTCCATTTCATAATCGCTCAATTCTGTTTTATTGCGATTAATGCACACATCACATTTTCCGCAACGTTTACTGTCCATTTCGCCAAAATACTTTAACAATAACTGATTACGACAATATTGGTTGGTTGTTGCATAATGTATTACCGATTGAAGACGACGTTCTGCATTTTCTTTCAGCTCTAAATAATTTTCCTTTGAAATAGAAATATTTTTTACATCGGTTCTTTCATAATTATAAACTATCTGCGGAAGAGATTTTTGAGGTATATAAACCAGTACTTTCATTAAATGCAGCTTCTTTAAAAGCGCTATCACATCATCCTTGGATATTTCTGCACGATTGGCTAATTCCGCTTCACTTATTTTGGTAAAATCGGTAAAAATACCGCTATATGAACGTAGAATCAACTTTATAAATTTATCGTATTTTATGTTTTCAACCTGGAAACGATATAATTCATCTTTTTTTAGCAAAAATATAATTTTAGAATATGAATCAGACGAATCAGAAAGAGTTATATACCCTTCTTTTTCAAGAAATTTTAATGAATTAAAAACAACAGAAGGCTTAAACTGGTACGTATTTGAAAAGGCATTAAGTTCAAAATCGAATGAAATATCTTTTCCTCCGCCAACGGCAAGTTGATAATAATTACCCAATGCCTGATAAACATTTTTAATAATTTCTGGCTCAGGATAAGCAAGTTGTAAATTATTCTGAGCATCAATTACATCAGAATTTTCATACAATAAAATAGCGCTGGCATTCAATTCGTCTCTCCCTGCCCTTCCGGCTTCCTGAAAATAAGCTTCCAGTGATTCCGGTAAATCTAAATGAACAACAACCCTGACATTAGGCTTATCAATACCCATACCAAAAGCGTTTGTCGCAACAATAATCCGGTACTGTTCACGCATCCAGGCATTTTGTCTGCGATCGCGGGTAACTGCATCCAAACCTGCATGATAGTAGCTTGCTGTGATATTATTTTTTTCGAGAAACTGTGCAATTTCAAAAGTTTTCCGCCGGCTACGAACATAAATGATACCAGAACCTTTTAATGTATTGAGAATACGTATCAGCCTTCCGAGTTTATCATCTTCTTTAATAACATAATACGTTAAATTTTTTCGGGCAAAACTTATTTGGAAAACGTTTTCAAAAGGGAAATTCAATTTTGCCTGAATATCTTTCACTACTTCAGGTGTGGCTGTTGCCGTAACAGCCAAGATCGGAATTTGAGGTAAGAATTTTCGTATTTCTACAATTTTCAAATACGGTGGGCGAAAATCATATCCCCATTGCGAAATACAATGGGCTTCATCCACAGCAATTAAACAGATTTTCAATTTAGACAAGATGTTACGAAATTTTTCGGTTTCAAGTCTTTCTGGTGAAATATAAAGAAATTTTATATCTCCATAAATACAATTATTAAAAGCAATGTCAATTTCATAATAATTTAGCCCCGAATAAATTGCAACAGCTTTTATTCCTTTGCGCTTCAGGTTTTCCACCTGATCTTTCATTAATGAAATCAACGGAGTAATTACCAAACATATTCCTTCCATTGCCAGCGTAGGAACCTGATAGCATACTGATTTTCCGCCTCCGGTAGGTAGTAATGCCAACGTATCTTTTCCTTCCATAACAGATCGGATAATTTCTTCCTGCATGGGACGAAAGGTTGAATAACCCCAGTATTTTATTAAAATATTCCGGATGGGCATAGTGTTTTTTGAATCTTACGAAATTAAGAAAAAATTAAGAAATTTTCGATATTCACATCACGAAATATTAAATAAGCTACCCAAATTATGCATCCGGCTGGCTGTAAAGATTATTTTAACTCTTGGCATACCTAATAATTAAGCATTAAACATCTCTGAATTCATCAGGATATACCACGACTCCCGAAACCCCGGATAAGCCATCCGGAACTAATTCCTTTGCCATAAAAACATCTTCAGGAACTTCAAAAGGAGCTTTAATATCAAAAAGAGATGCGGGTTTAAAACCAAATTTTAGATAATAATCCGGATGTCCAACAACAATTACAGAATGGAACCCAGCTTCAGCTGATTTTTTTAATCCAACTTGAATTAATTGGCTTCCAATGCCCATATTTTGAAATTCGGGTAAAACAGAAACGGGTGCTAATGCAAGTGCTCTGTGTTGTAAAGTGCCATTATCAATGCCAACTGGAAAAAATAAAATATGCCCTACGACTTCTCCACCAAACAGGGCAACAATAGATAGTTCTTTTATAAAATCTTGATTTTTACGAAGTTTTTCAACTAAAAGACCTTCATTTTGTTGACCAAAAGCAAGATCGTTTACCATCGTAATGGAAAGATAATCGGATTGAGATTCTGAGCGTATTGTAAGATTCATAATCGTTTTTTTAGGCTGTAAATATACAAAATGAACAATTAATATCGTTAGCCGTTAAAAATAAAATCCTAATTTCAAAACCAAAATCAGAAAATGGAAGCCATCCAACCAACCGTCAGCAAACGTGTTACTTTATTTATTACTACGCTTACCTCCTTTTTTACGCCTTTTATCGGTTCAGCCGTGAATATTGCATTACCTACCATTGGCAGAGAACTTCAGATGAATGCCTTAACTATTGGTTGGGTAGCAACTTCATATTTACTCACGGCAGCTATATTTTTGGTTCCTTTCGGAAAGCTTGCAGATATTTTAGGACGAAAAAAAATTTATACCTGGGGCATAATTTTATTTGGATTAACATCACTTTTGTCTGCGCTTGCATCCAATGCGTTTTTACTTATATTATCAAGGGTTTTACAGGGCATTAGCGCCTCCATGATTTTTGGAACAGGAATAGCTATCCTTACCTCTGTTTTTCCGGCACAGGAACGCGGAAAAGCTTTGGGAATAAATGTAGCGTCTACATATCTTGGCTTATCCATAGGGCCTTTTATTGGAGGTATGTTTACTCATTATCTTGGCTGGCGTTATCTTTTTGTTACACTTTTTCTTATGAGTTTAACTGTTCTTCCATTTATTTTCTATAAGATGAAATCGGAATGGGCTGATGCAAAAGGCGAAAAATACGATTATCGTGGAGCGGCAATTATTGCAACCGGATTATTTGCACTTATGTATGGATTTACATTACTTCCTTCCATAAATGGTTTAATTTTATTAATCATAGGTATTGTATGCCTGATTACTTTTTTTAGGTGGGAACAAAAAACAACTTTTCCTGTAATGAATGTTTCCCTTTTCAGACACAATACAGTATTTATTTTTTCAAATCTGGCAGCATTTATTAATTATAGTGCCACTTTTGCCGTAGGATTCCTGCTTAGCCTTTATCTACAATATATCAAAGGATTTAATCCTCAACATGCAGGAATGATCATGGTTGCACAACCCTTAGTTATGGCATTATTCTCGCCTGTAACGGGACGTATTTCCGACAAAATTGAGCCAAGACTATTAGCTTCCGCCGGTATGGGATTAACCGCCATTGGTTTAATTTTGTTTGTTTTTCTTGGATTTCATACGTCTGTAGCACATATTATTTCTACGCTTGTGATTATAGGTTTAGGCTTTGCTTTATTTTCATCACCCAATACCAATGCCGTAATGAGTTCGGTAGAACGGAAAAATTACGGTGTAGCTTCAGCAACACTTGGTACCATGCGGTTAACCGGTCAGGCCATGAGTATGGGAATTGCCATGTTGATTTTTTCTTTATTTATTGGAAAAGTAAAAATCAGTCCCGAAAATTATCCACAATTTCTTTACAGCATTCGGTTTGCCTTCAGCATTTTTTCAGTTCTTTGCATCATTGGAGTTTTTGCTTCAATGGCAAGAGGAAAACTACGAAAAAACACAAGTTCTTCGATTTAAAAAGAAACACCAGAAATGAGGCTAATTATATTTGCTTAAAGCCTAATTGCTCAATTTTTTCGAGCCATTTTTTCCGACGAATTTCAGAAGAGCCTTTGACGGGACCAATTGAAGTTATTTTTACTGGATTGACACCACAAAATTGAAGAGTTCCTTTTTTAACAGCATTATGACCAGGCTGTTTGGTAAACAAACGATAGAACAACGGAGGCGAATCCATAGTAACAATAAGGCGGGCTGATTTACCCGAAAGAAGTTTATCCCATCGCCAGGTATTGGCACGGTACCGGAAGGCAAATCCCGAAGAGAACACTCTGTCGAAAAACCCTTTGAGCAAAGCTGGAAAAGTTGCCCACCACGTAGGATAAATAAACACAAGATGATCTGCCCAACGTATCTTTTCCTGAGCATCGATAAGATCGGGTTCGATTTCTTTTACAGGAATGCCATCAAAACTTATATTGAATTTTAAATCACAAAGCTCTATCCATTGAATTTCAGCACCTGAATGCATAGCACCTTTTTGGTATGATTCTGCCAACGAATGACAATAGCTGTCTTTTTTAGGGTTTGCCTGAATGATCAGAATTTTTTTCATTACTAAAAAGTTAAGGATAGGTAGGACTTACTTTGGTAGTATTACTTGCTGTTTCACAAAGTTTTTTTAGCTTTTTCAGACTATTTTCCAGATCGGGTGTAAGTTTTTGCTTAAAGAATAACCGGGTATATCGGGTAATGGGATTATAACCCAAATCATTCTTATCCATCCATTTTACGATTGTTTTCTCCTGTCCCTGAGAATTAATCATAATTTCACCTTCCGATTTGAATTCTCCATCATTAATAGATAGTTGATAATGAATATATTTATTTGCAACAAGCTTATTAAGAACCAATTTACCCTTGCCTTTCATTTTGCTGTCCCACATATAGGTAGTTCCATTTTCGCCATCGAAACCAATAAAAGTGTGTTTCAACGAAGTGTCTGAATCGGTTTTCCACGGTATCCATTCGGTCCAAAGCTGGAGGTGGCTAATATATTTATACACCAATGCCTTATCGGCAGAAATAATAATACTGCGCTCTATCAAATACGTTTTGGGCAACAGGTAAGAGCCCGCAGCCAAAACTGCTATAATTGCAAGAAACCAGGCAATGATGATTCGAAACAGCTTCATATAACCGGTTTATTCAAATTTTATGGGGTCGTTCACTTTGGTTTTTAATAGAGCCATATCTATAGCTTCAATCATTTCATCAATATAATGGAACTTAATTCCTTTGATATAATCGGATTTAATGTCCTCAATATCTTTCTTATTCTCTTTCGAAAGGATGATATCGGTTATCTGGAATCTCTTGGCTGCCAATATTTTTTCCTTGATACCGCCAACAGGCATTACCTTACCGCGAAGTGTAATTTCGCCAGTCATCGCGATGTTTTTCTTAACTTTTCGCTGGGTGAAAGCACTTGCTAAAGCCGTAAACATAGTGATACCAGCGGAAGGTCCATCTTTGGGTGTAGCACCTTCAGGCACATGAATATGGACATTCCATTTTTCAAAAATATCGGGATTTATATCGAGCAAATGAGCATGGGCTTTCAGATATTCATACGCAATTTCAGCCGATTCCTTCATCACTTCGCCCAGATTTCCAGTAAGCGTCAGATTTCCTTTACCTTTACTAAGACTAACTTCAATAAACAGGATTTCACCTCCATAAACAGTCCATGCCAAACCGGTAACCACGCCGGCAATTTCTCCATTAAGGGAATCTTCATGCTGAAAATGTGAAATCCCTAATATTTCCTTAATATCCTTTTCGGTAAGCTTTTTATTATACTTTTCATCTGAAACGATAAACCGAGCCTGATGACGGATAATTTTTGCAATATTTTTTTCCAGGGCACGAACACCCGACTCGCGGGTATAATCCTGAATTATTTTTTCAATTATGTTATCAGTAAATACTAATTGTTTAGGTTTGAGTCCATTTTCCATAAGCTGTTTGGGAACAAGATGCCGACGAGCAATTTCGATTTTTTCTTCAATCAGGTATCCGCTCAAATCAATAATTTCCATACGATCGCAAAGTGCAGGATGTATGGTTGCTAAGGAATTGGCTGTAGCGATAAACATTACTTTTGACAGATCATACTCAACTTCTAAATAATTATCGTAAAATGTTGAATTTTGTTCCGGGTCAAGTACTTCAAGCAAGGCAGCCGCAGGATCACCATTAATGTTTGCTCCGATAACTTTATCAATTTCGTCCAAAACAAATACAGGATTAGAGGCTTTGGATTTTTTAATGCTTTGAATAATACGCCCGGGCATAGCTCCGATATAGGTTTTGCGATGTCCACGAATTTCGGCTTCGTCGCGTAAACCGCCAAGCGACATCCGGATATATTTACGTCCGACGGCACGGGCAATGGATTTACCAAGCGAAGTTTTACCCACTCCCGGAGGGCCTAAAAGACAGAGAATGGGCGATTTCATATCGCCCTTCAGTTTTATAACAGCAAGATATTCAATAATGCGTTCTTTAACTTTTTCCAATCCGTAGTGGTCTTCATCAAATACCTGCTGAGCATGTTTCAGATCAAAATTATCTTCAGTACCTTCGCCCCAAGGCAAATCGACCAGAGTTTCCAGATAATTCATCTGCATGGAATATTCCATAGCGTAAGGATTCATCCGCTGAAGTTTCACCAACTCTTTATCAAAAATATCAGAAACTTCCTTGGACCATTTTTTATCCTTGGCTTTATTTTTCATTTCCGTAATTTCCTGTTCATTATTGCCAAAGCCCAATTCATTCTGAATGGTTTTAAGCTGTTGATTCAGGAAATAATCGCGTTGTTGTTTGTCAATGTCTACCTTAACTTTACTCTGTATCTGATTCTTCAGTTCGAGCATCTGGAGTTCTTTGGTTAAAGCCGCAAGTACTTTATTTGCCCGTTGTTCCATATCAGAGATTTCAAGAAGCATTTGCTTTTCATTAATATCCGAATTAAGATTGGACGAAATAAAATTAATCAGAAAAACCGGACTTTCAATATTTTTAATAGCGAAGGCCGATTCCGAAGGAACATTGGGAGAATTATTAATGATTTGAATAGACAAGTCCTTGAGAGAAGAAATAAGCGCTTCAAAATTTTTATTCTTTTTCTTTTTTTCATCAGTGCCAAATTGAACGACTTTGGCTTTGAAATAAGGCTCCGTTTGTACGGGCTCCTGAATTTGAAATCTTTTTTTCCCCTGAATAATAGCCGTCGTACTTCCGTCGGGCATCTGAAAGGTTTTAAGAATATAAGCTACCGTTCCAACTTTATTCATGTCGTCGAACGTAGGTTCTTCTATTTCTGCATCTTTTTGTGCAACAACGCCTATTATTTTTGAACTCTTGTAATATTCGCGAATAAGATTGATGGACTTATCTCTGCCAACAGTAATCGGAATGACCACGCCGGGAAATAAAACTGTATTTCGAAGAGGTAAGATCGGAAGTATTTCAGGAACTTCTTCAGCATTCATAATTTCTTCATCCTGTGCGGTAAGTAACGGAATAAATTCGGCATCACTTTCTACAATTTCAGAAAAATTAAGCATTTCGGATTCTATGAGGTTGTCCATTATTTTTTATTAGATGACAAAATAAATACAAGGATTGTTTATTCCTGACGGAATTGTAAGGTATGATCAAAAATGATGCTAAAAATTTCTTTGTCTATATCGTCCAAATTAACATTTCTTCGCTGATACACTTCAAATGCCACATTAAGAGCCTTTTTAAGGTTATAGGTTGAAAAACCGGAAGTTCCGCCCCACGAAAATGAAGGGATAAAATTACGTGGGAATCCTGCACCAAAAATATTACAACTTACGCCTACCATTGTTCCGGTATTAAACATAGTATTGATACCACATTTGGAATGATCGCCCATGATTAACCCGCAGAATTGCAATCCGGTATCAATAAAAGTCCTTTCGGGGTAACACCATAGTTTTATGTTGTCGTAAGTATTTTTCAGGTTGGAATTGTTTGTTCCTGCGCCAAAATTACACCATTCGGCTATGACAGAATTTCCGATAAAGCCATCGTGTGCCTTGTTGGAATATCCGAAGAATACCGAATTATTGACCTCCCCTCCTATTTTGGAATAAGGTCCAATGGTTGTAGCACCATAAATTTTAGCACCCATTTTTAAAGTTGAATGTTCGAGCATAGCAAAAGGCCCTCTCACGAGGCAACCTTCCATAATTTCGGCAGACTTACCTATATATATTGGACCGGCAGAAGCATTCAACATTGCACCTTCTATTACAGCTCCTTTTTCGATGAATAAATTCCAATTTCCGATAACAGTATTGGTTTTGCTGAGGGGCTGCGATTGTTTACCTTTAGTCAGAAGCTCAAAATCTGCTCTTAGGGCGGCTTCGTTTTGATGGAAAATATCCCAGGGATAATAAATTTCCGTGTATGGAATTTCGCATTGAACTTCTGTCTGAGAAAGTTCATCCATCACAAAAGGTTTATCCAAATCATCAAACGTTAACCGCATGGCAATAATCGTTTCGCCTTTGGCAAGTGTCTGGTTGGGTTCCAGCTTATTGATTGCGTTTAGCAATTCTTTGTTCGGACAAATACCTCCATTAATCAAAAGGCTTTCTTTACCACGTACTAATGGAAATTTTTTACTCAGGTAATCTTCGGTTAATGTTGAAGTTTTGGAAAGCAAATAGTTTTCCCATTTTTGGCGAATGGTTAAAATGCCAAACCGGATATCGGCAACCGGACGAAAATAAGTTAACGGCAGCAAATATTCCCTGCGATTATCATCAAAAAGTATATAGTTCATTCTTTTACCTAAATTAGGGTTATCTGGCAAAATTATGTAAAATATGGGTAAAAAAAAGCCCTTTTTATCAAAGGGCTTCAATAAAAAGAAATTTCTTTTCTAAAACTATTGTTTTGCTTTAAGATCCAAATGTTTCTGATAACGGCTCTTAAATTTATCAACGCGACCGGCAGTATCTACCAATTTCATTTTCCCTGTATAAAAAGGATGAGATGTATTGGATATTTCGAGTTTTACCAAAGGATATTCTTTGCCGTCTTCCCAGGTAATCGTTTCTTTAGTCTTAACTGTTGATTTTGTAATAAAAACATAGTCATTAGACATATCTTTAAAAACAACCAGACGATAATCTTTGGGGTGAATGTCTTTTTTCATTGCATTTTGTACTTTAAATTCAGGCGGCAAAGGTATTAAAAATTTATTAATTGCCAAAACTTTATAAAAAATTAATTTGCTTACTTTTGGTTTTGCAAAAATAGAAAAATTTATTGATTAAAATCAAAACTATGATAGACAAAATCAAACATTTAGCAGAAACATACCAGCAATACACCTCCCAAAATCTTTCCAATTTAGTAAAGATTAAGTCGGTAAGCACTTCCGAAAAAGCTGTGGCTGCCGAATTAAAACGTCAGATGGAAGAAGCCGGGTTTGATGAAGTTAAAATTGACGGGCTGGGCAATGTTATCGGGCGGATAGGAAATGGCAAAACCAGTATTGCACTCGACGGACACATTGATACGGTAGATTTTGGAAATATGAACAACTGGAACTTCGATCCGCTTTCTGGTGAAATTGAAGACGGTTTCGTAAAAGGACGCGGCTCTGTTGATCAGAAAGGCGGGCCGGCAGCTTTTGTTACCGCTGGAAAAATTATTAAAGAATTAGGTATAGATAAAGATGTTACGGTTTATTTTACCGGAACGGTGATGGAGGAAGACTGCGATGGTTTATGCTGGAAATACATTGTGGAAGAAGATGGCATAGAGCCCAATTTTGTTATAAGCACCGAACCAACAAATCTTAACATTTATCGCGGACATCGTGGACGGATGGAGATAGAAATCAGCTTCCGGGGTATTTCGTCGCATGGATCGGCTCCCGAACGCGGCAAAAATGCCATCTACATGGCTTCAAAAATTTGCCTTGAGCTTGAAAAGTTAAACAACAAACTGAAATTTGACGATTTCTTGGGAAAAGGAAGCCTTACTGTTACCGAATTTGTTTCCGGCAGTCCGTCGTTGTGTGCTGTAGCCGATTTTGCTAAAATTCATATCGACCGCCGCCTTACCTGGGGTGAAACCAAAGAATCGGCAATAGCAGAAATCGAAAATCTTATCACAAACATGGATGCCAAAGTGTCAGTGCTGCATTACGAAGAAACGGCATACACTGGTTTGCGCTATGGAATGGAAAAATACTATCCCACCTGGAAAATTGATGAGAACAGTACCATTGTTAAGACGGCTGTTTCAGCCTTTACGGAACTTTTCAATAAAAAACCATTGATAGATAAATGGACTTTTTCCACCAATGGCGTTACCATCAACGGGTATTATGGTATTCCGGTAATTGGCTTCGGGCCGGGGAACGAAGTTTTTGCCCATGCTCCAAATGAAAAAGTGCCCGTCAGCGATCTGGTGGCAGCTTCTGCTTTTTACGCAGCCTTTATTTATAAAATATCCACATTAAAATAAAAAAAATGCATAACGTCAAAGAACTTATTCAGAAAATAAAAGATAAAAAATCGGGGCTCTATCAAAAAGACTTTCTGTTGAGCTGGGAAAAAACAAGAGATGAATTGGATATCATTCTTGAAGTTGCCGAAGCATTAAAAATATTACATCAGAATAATATTTCCACACGATGCTTCGACTCTGGACTTGCCATATCACAGTTTCGCGACAACTCCACCCGCACCCGTTTTTCGTTTGCCTCGGCCGCCAACCTTTTAGGATTGGAAGTACAAGACCTGGATGAAGGAAAATCCCAGATTTCGCATGGAGAAACTGTCCGTGAAACAGCTGTGATGATTTCTTTTCTTTCGGAAATCATCGGGATACGCGACGACATGTACCTTGGCGAAGGCAATGCTTATATGCGTGAAGTGGGTAATGCACTGAATGATGCTTTTGAGCATAAAGTAATCAATCAACGTCCGGGCATTGTAAACCTACAATGCGATATTGATCATCCCACCCAGGCCATGGCCGATTTGTTGCATCTGAAAAAGACTTTCGGAAGCCTCGGAAACCTGAAAGGAAAAAAAATTGCGATGACATGGGCTTATTCGCCAAGTTATGGCAAACCACTTTCAGTTCCGCAAGGCATCATCGGTTTGATGACACGCTTTGGAATGGACGTGGAATTAGCCTACCCCGAAGAATACCATCTGATCCCCGAAATTACAGAGTTAGCCGGGAAACAAGCCGGGAAATCCGGTGGCAGCTTTCGCATAAGCCATTCCATGGGCGAAGCTTTTAGCAATGCCGACATCGTTTATCCCAAAAGCTGGGCTCCTTTCACGGTGATGCAACAACGAACTATCATGTTGAATAATAATGATACCCAAGGATTAAAAGAACTCGAAAAAATCTGTCTTGAAAATAATGCCAAGTTTAAAAATTGGGAATGCACTGAAGAAAAAATGAAGCTTACCCGTAATGGAAATGCATTATACATGCACTGCCTGCCTGCTGATATTTCCGGAGTTTCGTGTATGCAAGGTGAAGTTTCGTCCAGCGTTTTCGATAAATATCGGACTCCGCTTTACAAACAAGCCGGATTTAAGCCATTTGTTATAGCCGCCATGATGCTTACCAACCGTTTTGAAAACCCGGCAGCCCTGTTGGAAGACATGCTTGAGGACAAAACGGCAAGAAAATATATGTTTTAACGAGCATTTTTTAACGCTGTCAGAGTTGCTGATTAAACGGGAAACTTTCGGAAGGCAGTGATCAGGGTATTTCTTCGTCAGGAGTCGGCGATTGGATTACGTTTTTTATTTTTTTAACTCGTTGGAACTATATTTATCCTTATTTTTACGTAATTTTGACATGTTTAAATTAAGCATCACAAAAATAAGAGACCACGATTTAATCGTAATCTGGCGATGCCGGTTTGTAATACCTGAAAAAATAAAATAACCTTAAAAAATTAGCCATGCTTTTTTTTGATCAATCCAGTTTGTCGGGAATAACGCTTCACAAAGTAGGAAGCAAAATTGAAGATGAAGGTATTCTGTTTTCAAAATCGGAACTCCGGACAAACGATAGCCTCAACAACGTATTGCTAAACTATTTTCTTTCTCCTTTCAAATCCGATGAATTTTACCATCTGTATCACGACAGTGATATAAAATACAACGAGGTATATGGTTTTGTTTCGGAAATATTCGATAATCCCAATTCGCTTTACGAACAATCGGTAAATCTTGCCAGGCATCTTTACGAGCAAAGCGTTCATCCTAAAATCAAAAGCGGGGAGTTTTATACCGTTTATTTCAAAGATTGCATCATTAATAACAATACTGTTGATGCGGTAGGTTTATTTAAATCTGAAAATAAAGATACTTTTTTAAAGATATATCCATCCGTTGATGGGTTTGACATAGAAAGTGAAAAGGGAATAAATATCAACAAACTCGACAAGGGATGCCTGATATTTAATACGGAACGTGAGAATGGCTATGTGATTGCAGTAGTAGATAATTCGAGTAAAGGAACTGAAGCTCAATATTGGATGGATGACTTTCTGCATGTGCTGCAACGCAAGGATGAGTATTACAATACGCACAATGTACTTTCGTTATGTAAAAACTTTGTAACCAAAGGGCTACCTCAACAATTTGACGTCTCCAAAGCCGATCAGATTGATTTTTTGAACAAGTCGGTAAAGTTTTTTAAGGAAAAAGATAATTTTGAAATGGATGAATTTGCCAACGAAGTCATCGTTCAGCCCGATGTTATCGAAAGCTTTAAAAAATACCGAACCGATTATCAAGACGAATACGATATGGCCGACAGCTTTGCCATTTCTGAATCGGCCGTAAAAAAACAAGCCCGAAAGCTTAAAAGCATCATTAAATTAGATAAAAATTTCCATATCTATATTCATGGCAACCGCGAGCTTATCGAACAAGGCATAGACGAAAAAGGAAGAAAATTTTATAAAATTTATTATCAGGAAGAAAGTTGATTTTTTATTGTACCGGTTAAAAATTGAGCGAGCCTATAATCTTTTTCAATGTATCGGCAGAATGCCTGAATTGTTCTTGTTCCCTGTCCGACAGTTCCAGTTTCAGGTATTGTTCCACACCATTATTATTAACACACGAGGGTATGCTTATACACACATCGCTTACGCCGTAATAGTCGGTAATTAGCGAAGATACCGGCAAAATAGAATTCTCACTTCTCAAAATTGAACGTGTAATTTTAAGCAAAGCTAAAGCTATAGAATAATTGGTTGCCCCTTTGGCTTCAATGATACTATGTGCAGAATTTTTAACGCTCTCAAATATTTCCGATAATTCATTTTTAGCATTGCTAAGCCCGGCATAAACGGAACAATACATTTCGATATCCATTCCCGCAATAGTGGCATTACTCCACACAGGCAGTTCGGTGTCCCCATGTTCACCAATAATATATGCATGAACATTATTGGGATCCACTTTACAATATTCGCTTATCATATATTTTAGCCTTGCCGTATCCAAAACCGTTCCGGAACCAATCACCCGGTTGGCAGGAAAACCTGATAATTTCAGAGTAACATACGTTAGAACATCTACAGGGTTGGTTACGACTAAAAGGATAGCGCTTGATGCATATTTGGCAATGGCTGGAATAATATCTTTGAAGATAGCCACATTTTCTTCCGCCAGGTTCAGTCTGGTTTGTCCCGGTTTGCGATTGGCGCCAGCCGTAATAACTACAATATCCGCACCTTCGCAACCTTCAAACCCGGCAGCATAAATTTTTGTAGGATGAGTTAAACTTAATCCATGATTTAAATCCAGGCATTCGCCTTTAGCAAGCAATTCATTTTTGTCTACCAAAACAATTTCTCTGGCTAATCCGCTTATCATTAACGAAAAGGCAAAAGTGCTTCCTACGTTTCCCGCACCAATGATTGCAATTTTAGGTTTTAATGTTTCCATATTTTTTCTGGTTAATGAATTTCCCGATTTAATTATCTATAAAACCGGTTAAAAATAATAACACCTTTAACGTCATTTTGTTTATTTCTTTAACTGATTATATGATATCTTACCTAAACCATTTATTTCTCTGAGAACCACAAAGCCCACCTTGTTGAAAATATAACGATATCCACTACTGTGGAAGTCCTCAGTCGCGTAGCAAACGGGAGTTACTATAGGTTAGAAAACAAAAAATATGTAATAATAGATACTAAAATTTCGCAACACAAAACAAAATTATAACAGGGCTCATCCAACAATCATATTATCAAAAATACTGATTACCTTTGCAATCTCAACCTTGTTGCATTTGTTACTTAAATTTAAGTATTAAAAAACTAATGGAAGAAGACATTAAGAAAAGCCACGAAGAAATCATTCAGGAATCGCACGAGCGAAGCAAGGAGTTTGGTGTGGAAAAGTCGAGGGTTTTCCCTAAAAAAGTTCTTTCGGAAGACGAGCTTAGGCAGTTGTTGAACCAGAATAAGGAATTGATGGATATTGCAACTCCATTTCTTGAAGAGCTTTCCGATTTTCTGAAAGGTACCGGCTACATTTTAGTGCTTACCGACCATGAAGGTTGTATTCTCCGGGTAATGGGCGACAAAAAAATCATCAGCGAAGCGGAATTTTTCAATATGGTGATGGGCGCCTACATGTCGGAAAAAAGCATAGGCACCAATGCCATGGGTACTGCCATCAGCGAAAATGTACCTATTCAGGTTACAGCCGACGAACATTTTGTTTCGGCTTACCATCGCTGGACATGTTCGGCAGCTCCCATCCACGATACCGAAGGCAAAATCATTGGAACCATTAATCTTACCGGCGACAGCCAGTCGATGCATCCGCATAGTCTCGGATTGGTAGTAGCAGCCGTTCGTGCCATCGAAAACCATATCGAAAACATCGATATCCAAAAGCAGTTGTTCGATTCCAACATGTATGCTTTTGCCATGATGAATAATCTATCGTACGGAGCTTTTGCCATTGACCTGAACGACGACATCCACTGGGTAAACGATACCGCCTGCCGCACATTAAACATCCGACGCTTAAACCTCATCAACCAGCCTATCATTAATTTTTTTAAGGACTGGCCTAAAGTTAAAAAATCGGTAATCCAGGAAATTCCCTACATTGACGAAGAAGGACGATTCCAGATAGAAAACCTGGATGAAAAATTTCTGCTGAATGCCCTCCCTATCAAAACCAAGGAAAACGAACTGCTTGGTTTTCTGCTTACCTTCCGCGAGCTAAGCCGAATGATCAAATTAGTAAACAAATATACCGGTAGCAGGGCAAGGTTCACTTTCGCAGATATTACCGAAAACAGCAAAGCCATCAAATCGCTGGTGAAAAATGCGAAAATGGTAGCAAACAGCCCTTCCACCATTTTGATTACCGGCGAAAGCGGAACCGGCAAAGAAGTCTTCGCCCAGGCTATCCATAATGCCAGCGAACGGAAAGATTCCGGTTTTGTGGCATTGAATTGTGGCGCCATTACAGCAACTCTTATCGAAAGTGAATTGTTTGGCTACGACGACGGTGCTTTTACCGGTGCAAAAAAAGGTGGTAATCCTGGCAAGTTTGAGCTGGCACATAAAGGCACCCTTTTTCTCGACGAGATTGGCGAAATGCCACCCGACATGCAGATTCGGTTGTTACGGGCTTTGCAGGAAGGCTCCATTACCCGCATTGGTTCCAACAAAGCCATTGACGTGGATGTCCGCATCATTGCCGCTACCAATAAAAATCTGGAAGAAGAGGTAAAACAGGGGCGTTTTCGTCTCGATCTGTTTTACCGGCTAAACATCATACACCTGCACGTTCCTCCTTTGCGGGAAAGAAAAGAAGATATTCTCCCGTTTCTGCGATTCTTTATCCGGCGAAAAGCCAACAGGCTTAACATGAATATCCCGGATATCCCGGTGGAAATTATCGATAAAGCAATGGCATACCACTGGCCAGGCAATGTGCGCGAACTGGAAAACTTTGCCGAAAAACTTATCCTGCTCCAGGGAAAACTTACGCCCGAAATGATGGATGAAGAATTCCGTACGGTTTTGGAAAATAAGAATACAGTGCAGGAAACAACAGAAAATACAATTCCGGCTTTGCCTACAATATTTATTCCAAAATCGATTGAGGAAGCAGAAAAAGAAATCATTGAAAAAACATTGAAACATTTCCGGAATAATATGAGCCAGTCGGCAAAATCTTTGGCTATCAGCCGAAATACCCTTTACCTGAAAGCCAAAAAATACGGTATCCCCATTTAGTGTTACTTTTTAGTACACTGTGCAAAATTATTACAACCCAAACGTTTAAAAGTGTCATCATTTATGACACTTTTTTTATTTGTAAAAACAGGTAAATCCATAATTTAATAAATACCAGTATCATACTAATTGTGGCACGTCGGTTGTTATAGGAAAGGCACAAGAAAATAATTTATTAACTAAAAATAAGGAGATTTAATTATGTCACGTTTCACATTGCCCCGCGATTTGTATTTTGGCCAGAATTCATTAGAAATATTAAAAACCATAAAAGGGAAAAAAGCTGTAATCGTTGTTGGTGGCGGTTCGATGAAAAAATTCGGATTCCTGCAAAAAGCGGAAGACTACCTGAAAGAAGCAGGAATGGAAGTTAAAATTATTGAAGGTGTAGAGCCTGATCCTTCGGTAGAAACAGTAATGAAAGGTGCCGAACTGATGCGCCAGTTCCAACCCGACTGGATAGTAGCCATGGGTGGTGGTTCGCCTATTGATGCTGCCAAGGGAATGTGGATTTTTTACGAACATCCCGATGCTACCTTCGAAGAAGTGGCAAAACCATTCAATATTCCTCAACTGCGTAACAAAGCCCGCTTTGTAGCCATCCCATCTACTTCCGGAACAGCTACCGAAGTAACGGCGTTCTCGGTTATTACCGATTACAGCACCCAGATCAAATATCCTCTGGCCGATTTCGAAATTACCCCCGACATCGCCATCGTTGATCCCGAACTGGCTTACACCATGCCTCCAACCCTTACCGCTCACACCGGAATGGACGCCATAACCCACGCCACCGAAGCTTACGTTGCCTGCAACCGCAGCGACTTCAGCGATCCTCTGGCTCTGAAAGCCATTCAGATGATCAAGGACAACCTGGTAAAATCGTTTCACGGTGATAAAGAAGCCCGCGACAAAATGCACATTGCCCAGTGCCTTGCCGGTATGGCTTTCTCCAATGCTTTGCTTGGTATCGTTCACAGCCTGGCACACAAAACCGGAGCCATTTTCCATATCCCTCACGGATGCGCCAACGCCATTTATCTGCCTTACGTAATGGACTACAACCGCAAAGTGGTAGCCGAACGTTTCGCAGAAATTGCCCGCTTCATCGGACTGGAAGGTAAAACTACCGACGAACTGGTGGATGCTTACCGTGCCTTCATTATCGACATGAATCATCAACTGAACATTCCTTGTTCGCTGAAGGAATATGGTGTAAAAGAAGCTGATTTCAAAGCCAACCTGGATCGTATTGCCAACAATGCCGTTCTGGATGCCTGCACCGGCAGCAATCCAAGGGAAACCGGAGTAGAAGATTTTAAAAATATTCTTACCGCCATTTATTATGGAAATAAAATAGATTTCTAAAAGATATCTCCCGCAGAAACGAGGATGAAAGGCTTTATGGGAAACCAATTGAATTTCATCCTTTTTCTTTTAAAAAAATGTATCATGTTAAAAAAAACAGAAATAACAATTTGCCTTGGCAGTTCCTGCTTTTCCAGAGGAAATAACAAAAACCTTGAAATCATAAAGGATTACATCTCCGAAAATAATTTGAAAGACAAGGTGGATTTCAGGGGACATTTGTGTGCCGAAATGTGCAACAAAGGCCCGGTAGTGAAAATTAATGGAAAAACATACTTCGACATCAACCGGGATAACATTATCTCTATCCTCGACAGTTACTTCAAGAATAATCAAGAATAATTTTCTATTCCTAAGATTTCATTTTCAAAAAAAGCCGACAGGCATTCTATCGTTCAACTCAATAATAAAACAATGACAAAACCGGTTATTTACACCGAAAAGAATGATTGCCAGGACTGCTATAAGTGCATCAAACAATGTCCGGTAAAATCCATCAAAATTGAAGAGAACAGTGCTTCGGTAATCAATGATTTTTGTGTTTATTGTGGGAAATGTATCAAAAGCTGTCCGGTAAAAGCAAAAAAGTACCGTGAGGATTTCCGTAAAGTACAATGGTTTATTGATTCTGGCGAAAAAGTGGTGGCATGTATTGCACCTTCTTTTATCGCCGATTTCCCGCAATGGAATCCTGAAAAATTTTTCACCATACTCCATGCGCTTGGTTTTACCTGGGCATCCGAAATAGCCATCGGAGCAGAAATGGTTGCAGAGGAATCGCTGAAATGGCTGAACCTGCAACCCGACGGAGTGTACATTTCCTCTTGCTGTCCTTCGGTGGTAAACCTTATCGGAATTTATCATCCCGAACTGCTGAAAAACCTGGTTCCGGTATATTCGCCCATGGTAGCTCATGCTAAAAGAATTAAACAAACGTTTGGCAGCGATGTAAAAACTGTTTTCATCGGACCGTGCATTGCCAAAAAAGAAGAATCGGACCAGTATAAAGAATACTTAGATGCAGCCATCACTTTCCAGGAATTGGATCAGTGGATCAATGAAGAAAAAATAGACATTCCCGGGTTACCGGTAGTCACTGATGATTTCGTTGTAGGAAAAGCAAACCGTGGCAACCTGTTCCCGGTGGAAGGAGGAATGATTAGCACGATGGATAGAAAAGCACCTTTGACCGATTTACAGAGGATGACTTTTTCGGGCATCGAAAACATCAAAGAAATCCTTTCTGAAATGGAAATATCACAGCCGGTAGGAAAACTCTTCCTGGAACTTTTGCTTTGCGAAGGCGGCTGCATCAAAGGTCCCGGTTCGGCAAATCCCGGCGGGTTGGCAAGCAAGAGACGTTTCCTGATCCAAAGTGTACAGCAAAATTCCGCAAGCGATTATTCCATAAAACCCCTTCCCAACGTTGCGGTAGATATTTCAAAGGATTATACCGTTTTCCGCCCTGTGATCCGTTGCATCCATCCCGAAAAGGATATACAGGATGTGCTTAATTCCATGGGAAAATGGACAGAAAAAGAAGAATTGAACTGCTCAGGTTGTGGCTACGACAATTGCAGGGAGTTTGCCAAAGCACTGCTCGATGGAAAAGCAGAACGGACGATGTGTATTTCGTATATGCGTAAGATTGCACAAAATAAGGCTTCGGTATTGCTGCAAAAAATACCTTCCGGCGTAGTGATGGTGGACGAAAACCTAAAGATTATTGATTGCAACCGTCAGTTTGCCGAATTGCTGGGAAAAGAAACGGTGATGATTTTCGACAGCAATCCCGGAATGACCGGCGCCGACCTTCGCAAATTAGTTTCTTTCCATAAACTGTTCTCTTCACTGCTCCTTTCCGGGGAAGAAAAAACGGAAAACGATATCCGTGAAGGAGACAATTACTACCACGTATCGGTAGTAAACATTCAAAATTATAAAATTGCCTGCGGTATCATTCAGAACCTGCGAAATCCGGAAATTCAGAAAGAAGTCTTTGCACAACGAATTAATGAAGTGGTTCGCCAGAACATGGAAGCCGTACAACGCATTGCCTACCTACTGGGTGAAAACGCTTCATTTACCGAAGCCACGCTGAATTCCATCACCGATTCACTGGGACAGTCTGCCAGCATAGAATCAAATACCAAATAATCATGGAACCTTTTGGAACTACTGATACGGTGTTTATTGAGATTGGATGCAGCCAGGAAAACAAAGCGGGTAATTTTGTGTGTGGCGATACTTTCCTTTCACACAAAAATAAAAACAACAGTGCTTACCTGTCGGTGCTTTCCGACGGACTGGGAAGCGGTATCAAAGCCAATGTGCTTAGCACAATGACGGCTTCTATGGCCATGAACTTTCTGCAACAAAACGAACCCATCGTCCGTTCGGCTATTTCAATTCTGAATACCTTGCCAATGGACAGCGTCAGGAATGTTTCCTATGCCACCTTTTCTCTCGCAAATATTGATAATGATGGTGAAACTACCATTGTAGAATTCGATAACCCTTCGTTCTTGCTTTTCCGCGAAAAAATAAATATTAAACCACAAAAAGAAAAAGTTTTGCTTCCCAATTCGCCGGAGCATCGCATAATACGTATTTCCAAACTGAAACTTTTTAAAGGCGACCGGATAATTTTGTTTAGTGATGGGGTAAACCAGTCCGGCATCGGAAGAAATGAATATCCCTTTGGTTGGGATAACGATGGCGTGGAAGAATTTGTACAAGGTCAGATTGATGTTCAACCGGATATTTCGGCTCACGACTTAGCAAAATGTATCGTCAGGCAGGCCATAAAAAACGACCGGTTTATTCCCAAAGACGACATTAGTTGTGCCGTGATTTACCTCCGCGATCCGCGCAGACTTTTAATTTGTTCCGGGCCTCCGTTTAATAACGAAAAAGATGAGTTTCTTGCCAGCACAGTGGATAATTATCCCGGCAAAACCATCATTTGCGGAGGAACCACTTCACAAATCATTGCACGGGAATTGCACCGCCAAATTCAAATTGATCTGGATATCCCGATAGGCGACTTGCCACCTTCGGCAAAAATAAAGGGAGTGAATCTGGTTACCGAAGGTATTCTTACCCTTGGAGCTGTAGCCGAAATCCTTGAAAACAATCCTTCGCTCGATTCTCCACCCGATAATCCCGCCGGAAATATCGTTAAACGGATACGCGAATCGGATATGATTGATCTGATGGTAGGAACCCGGATCAACGAAGCCCATCAGGATCCAAGTCTTCCGGTGGAACTCGAAATAAGAAGAAATGTTATTAAAAAAATTGCATTTCTGTTGGAAGATAAATATTTAAAAAAAGTACGGTTACAATTTATTTAAACAATCGGTCATGGATCAGAAAATAATAATTAAAATTTGTGTGGGAACCTACTGCCATGTAATGGGCGGATACAAACTACGTGAACTCCGGCAACAGTTGCCGGAAGCTTTGCAGGACAAAGTAAAAGTAGAAGCTTCTGTTTGTTTGGGATGCAGCACGTTAAAAGAAAAGCCTCAGCCTCCGTATGCCGAAATCAACGGAAAACTGATGTCCGATGCTTCGCTGGAGAAAATTATTGAAGAACTTCAAAAAATCGTCTGAAGGCTCTCTGAAACCCTTTCAGAATTTACGGGATCGACTAAGTCTTAGTGCGCTTTGTGGTTAAAGTTTAAAGAGATAAACCACAAAGATCATAAAGAAACACAAAGATGGATAAACTCAAATTTAGTCAACTCCAGGTTAACAACTTAATAATATTGAAATCATGGCTTTTGTAAATAATACAATGATCATACGCAGGGAATTGCTTACCCGCATAGCTGCATTGGTCAACGAAGGGAAGATAGAACAGGAAATAGATCGCATACCGCTTTTGATGAGTAAAATTCCATCGCAGGCAACCGACCGTTGCTGCAAGCATAAACTCCGTGCGGTGGCAAAATATAAGATTATGGGTCTGCTTGGCTATGGCATCGAAGAAGAAACCGACGAACTGATGCCACTGAAAGATTATTACGATCTGTCGGTAAACAAAGGGATAGCCTCTTCACGTATTCTTACCGTGGTGGACGAAGCCTGCACCTCCTGCGTGAAAACCAATTATATTGTTACCAACCTGTGCAAAGGTTGTATTGCCCAGCCCTGTCTGCTGAATTGCCCTAAGAAAGCCGTTTTTCGCCATAGCAACGGAAAAGCCGAAATCGATCCGGAAAAATGTGTGAGCTGCGGCATTTGCAAAGAGCTTTGTCCTTACCATGCCATTATTTACATGCCGGTTCCCTGCGAAGAGTCCTGCCCGGCTAGCGCCATTCATAAGGATGATTCCGGAAGGGAAGTAATCAACGAAGAAAAATGTATCCTTTGCGGAAAATGTGCCAATGCATGTCCTTTTGGATCCATCATGGAACATTCCCAACTGTTCCGGGTGATGGAAGAACTGAAAAAAGGTGTAAAGATAGTGGCCTTGCCGGCACCTTCCGTGTCGGGGCAATTTTCGTGCAAGGACATTGAGATTTTTGGAGCCCTGACCGCCTTAGGTTTCGATCAGATTCTGGAAGTATCGCAGGGCGCTACACTTACAGCCAATACCGAAGCCAAAGAGTTAACTCACGAATTACAGGAAGGAAAAGCCTTTCTCTCTAATTCTTGTTGTACTGCATGGGTAGAGGCTGCTCATAAAATCATCCCTGAAATGGCTCCTTTTATCTCTTCCACCCCCACCCCACTTGCCTATGCAGCACGCTTAGCCAAAGAAAAATGGCCCGGTCATAAAACCGTTTTCATCGGTCCCTGTATTGCCAAACGCCGGGAAGGAAAAAACAACCCTGATGTGGATTATGTGCTGACTTTTGAAGAATTAGGTTGCTGGATGGATGGGTGGGGTATTGAGCCCGAGAAGGAATTCACCTGGGGAAGTTCCACATATATTTCTCCAGCGTCCAAAGGGTTTGCCGTTTGCGGAGGCGTGGCCTGCGCCGTAAAAACGCTGCGACCGGAAATCACCACTGCCGCCTACGACGGTCTGGATAAGAAAACCATTGCTTTGCTAAAAACATTTGCACTGAAGAAATCAGCGCCGGCAGAATTTATCGAAGTGATGAGTTGTAAAGGAGGCTGTATCGCCGGACCCAGCGCACATCAGTATCCCAAAGATGCACTTAAAATTTTTGAAAATAAAAAAGAAGGATAATAAGAAGTCTGAATTACTTCCTCTGACATCTGAATCACTACTTCAGATATCATAACCTCTATCTCAGACGTCTGAACCTCTGCCTCAGACATCTGAACCTCTGCCTCAGACATCTGAACCTCTTCCTCAGACGTCTGACTCGCTTTATCACTAGTCCTTCTCTGAGATTTAATCACAAAATTAATCCATTTTTATCCGTTAAACGGCAAAAAAGACGAGGCATTGATCTGCTCAAATGTCAAGTTCATTTTATATGATTTGGCTTGGGGAAATAAAATTCTTTAACCTGACTAAAAACTAAACCTTACCGACAATAACGCCTGTGATGGACGCAAATCGTAGGTTGATTTCCAAACGGTGAATGAACTTGCCTGATAAGTAGTGTAGGTTTTGTTGTTGAAAATATTGTTCCATTTTAATTCGAAATCGACTTTTTTTCCTGATTTTGAAATTGTGTAACGATAACTTACATCGCCAAAGAAAGTAGTGTTTCCTTTATGATCGTAATATTCGGAAGTCAGGCTGATCAAATGATTATCTTTGGGAGAAATAAAGAAAAGGAGGTTATGACTGAGCATGGAAATATTGCTTTTGCTTTCATTATCAATAAACGTTTCGATATAACTTGAATTTAAATCATACTCAGCAGTCAACCACTGAAAAAGACGGATATTGATATCCGGTTTAAAATTATAAAACAACGTCTTGGTATTTAATAATTCATTATTCACCAATGTTTTTCCCTGACGTTGATTGTAGTTGGCGCGCATGCTCAATGTCGTTTTAATTGCCGTAAAAAATTTACTGGTATACCCCGTTAAATAATGAACATAGGCTGTTTGAGGCTGATAAATTGCTTTAACGATGTTTGTTCCGTCATCCTGAATGATATTGCTGTATGTAAGATTGTTATTACTGGTGGAATAAACGTAATTCAATGAGTTGAAAAAGGATATAATAGGATTGCGGTACGACAGGGATAATGAAAGGTTGTTGGACGAAGTGATTGAAAGAGGCGCTGCCTGCAGACTAAGATCACGATAATTCCCCAGGATAAAACCATAATGTACCATGTCTATGTCGCCTGATTTATTGGTATAACTCCATGAACTCCTTAACCGCCAGAAACCGGTAATGGAATAATCCACCGACAGACTGGGATCAAACCATAGGTGGGTAAAATCCTGTTTTTCATCTAAGCGAGTATCATTCAAATTAACATGTTGCCAGCTAAGTGGCAATTCGGCATTAATGGTAATTTTATTGAGTTTATATTCAACGTCGGTTTGCAAATAGGTACGGGTTTGAGTTCCTTCCAGGTTATTGGAAAAATCATTTCCGGCTACCCGTTCTTCCCCCTGCCGTGTGATAAGAATCTTACTTTCGAGTGTTTGCTGGCGATAAGCTATTCCTACCCGGGGGGTAAAAGTCAATCTTTTCCAGCTAAATGTAAAGCCTGCTGAGTTGTCGGTATAAAAACGTTGCAAATCTATTTGCTGTTTTGCCAAATCATAAATCTCACCCTGATTCAGTGCATCTTCAAACATTCCCGGTTCAACTGCTAAACGATGGGGACTATAATTATACATAACTAAGGATCGGAATTCCAGCAAATAATTTCCTACCGGGCTTATCGAACGCAATTCGTTGGAAAGGGATGAAAAAGGTTTTTTTAATGATTGATTGATGTTTTCATCTCCTGTATAAGCAAGCCCATACTGCTTGTCCCACCCCGATTGAATTTTTAATTTATTATCCAGATAATTACCTTTTACATTCCGGTTAAGTGTGAATTCACCCTGAAGGTAATTATTGAAGCGATGATTATTCAGTTGTTCCGTAAATTGCAATGTGTCTAAAGGGATATAAATTGTACGCTGCATAGTGGAATGTTCCCGCTGTACGTCGTTGATGTAATAAAGATTGCCTCGTAACTGAAAGTTGTTGCCGATACGCTGAAGCCCGTTAAAATTAAGCAGGTGTATATTGTTGTCTAAGTAACGGTTTTGAGCAATGTCAGGAGGGCTTACTTCCTGAATTCCCAGAATATCCGGGCTTCCGGACGGAACATCCTGAAGTAAATCTGCCAACGTATAAGTGTTTAACTGTCTCGATACATCATCCCCGGTGTTGTTGGTTTGGTATGATGTTACGATCTGGAAGTTTTTGGTAAAAGTCATGGGAGTAAGATTAACATCCCACAATAACGGTGATGCTCCGGCTCCGAGTTTTGCCGTACCGGTGGTAGTAATGTTACGTTTTAATTTAAGATTCAGTGAAGCCTGATGCGACGTAACCCGGTCTTCGAGAATACGGATGGGCTGATGATTTTCGTAGATTTCAACGGTACTTACAGCCTCCGCCGGAAGGTTTTTACTCACAACCCCATAACGACCACCCATTAAATCGAGTCCCTCTACATAAAATTTTTGTATGGGCATTCCCTGATAAAGAATACGTCCCGAAGATTCAACTTCGATGCCCGGCATGTTTTTCAGCACATCTCCAATTGTACGTTCTTGCATGTGAGTAAAAGGCTTAACCAGATAGCTTAAGGTATCGCCCCGTTTTTCGATGGGTGCTGCTTTGACAACTACTCCTTTCAATTCCTTGACTCCATATATCAGTTTGAATTGCAAAGTTTGCGAAGTATTAGCGATGCATCGGCGCTCATTATGGTAATTGATAGAACTGGTTTCGACACAAAGGCTGTCCGACGGACAGTTTACCGTAGTCCGGAAGCGTCCTTCGCTATTGCTGATGCAAAAAGCAATCAACATTTTGCTTCCCGGCGGATAGATTAAAATGTGAATGTCGGGTAAAGCTTCTCCCCTGGCATTTGACACCTTTCCTTCAAGGGTTACCTGCCCGTAAATATTTTGCCATAAAAGCAATGCCAACACAAAAGATGCAATAATTTTCATACTTTGTTTAAAATATAGCCCCGCTGTTATTTACGGATAAGTTCAATAGGATTGTTTTTGTGTGCCATATTTCTAGCAGCCAATTGCTGCTCTTCACTATTTGTTACACCCTTTTCTTTTACCCTGTTAACAATATCGTCGCGAAAAGCATCCTCCGCCTTAAAAAAACCAAGTTTCGTAGTTTCGACGTATTGCATTTCCCTCATTGTAATCATGGTTCCTTCCTGTGCTTTTTCAATGGAGGTCATCTCGAATACGTAATGATTCCGGGTATCATACACCTTTACAATTAATCCGGGTAATCCGTTGAATTTATAGGGACCGTCATTGTAGGGAAGTTCGGGAGCAAACCAGGCAACCCAGTCCCTCCCGCCAAAGCTTGTCGTTGCTTTTTGTGCATGGTATCCTCCTATTGTCGCCGTATCTGTGCTTAGTTGCCAGGTAAAAAGCTCAAGGTTTTCCTCATACTTGAATGGAGTAAACGCGGCATGTTCAATATAAGTTATTTTTCCGACGGGATAGTTTTTGTATATATAATATGGAATGTTTGGCATTGGAGGTATTGTATTTAACCATTCCTGCAGTTGAGACGAAGTCTCCATTTTTCGCATTTCGATGTCGTTAAAATATGAATAGTAGCTTAAGAATTCGCTGATGTCCTTCCCGATAAACAGCAGCATTTTTTCATGTCCAATATGTTTTGGATCAAGTGAATCCCGTTGAAAGTCCAAGGAATAGGTAACCGTAAACTCGGCCTTTTCCAGCTCTTTTATCGAAATTTCAAATAATTGAGAAAAAGCCTGTAAAGAACAGGATAAAGAAATAAGAATAATAATGAGTTTTCGCATAGTTAAACGTTTTTGTCAGATCAATAAAGATGATGTAAGAACGATGTTAAAAGCATAGAAAAATTAAAAAATTTTGCATGGCATAAATATAACCCATTCACTGTTATTTACGGATAAGTTCAAGAGGATTGTTGCGGCGGGCCATATTCCTGGCTGCTAATTGCTGATCGTCACTGCTTGCTCCTTTTTCTTTTATCCTGTTAACAATATCGTTGCGAAAAGCATCCTCCGCTTTGAAAAATCCAAACTTTGTAGTTTCGATGTATTGCTTCTCTCTCATTGTAATCAGGGTTCCTTCCTGTGCTTTTTCGATGGAGGTCATCTCGAATACGTAATGATTCCGGGTATCATACACCTTTACAATGAGTCCGGGTAATCCATTGAATTTATAGGGACCATCATTGTAGGGAAGTTCGGGAGCAAACCAGGCAATCCAGTCCCTCCCGCCAAAACTTGTCGTTGCTTTTTGTGCATGGTATCCCCTTATCGTCGCTGTATCTGTACTTAGTTGCCAGGTAAAAAGCTTAAGGTCTTCTTCATATCTGAAATTATCGGGCATAATATATTCAGTATAAGTTATTTTTCCGGAAGGATAGTTTTTATATATATAATACAAAAATTTTGGCATAGGGGGAATTGTATTTGCATATTCCTGCAATTGAGATGGAGTGTATATTGTTTTCATTTTATTGTTCGAAGCAAATAAATTATAGCTTAAGAATTCGCTGATATCCTTACCAATAAACAACAACATGTCGTCATGACCTATACGTTCCGGATCAAGTGAGTCCCGTTGAAAATCCAAGGAATAGGTAACCGTAAGTTCAGCTTTTTCCAATTCTTTTATCGGATCATTAAATAATTGAGGGAAAGCCTGTAAAGTGCAAAATAAAAAAGCAATAATAATAAAACGTTTCATAATAAATGTTTTATAAAATTCAATAATAAAAACTTTTTATGGACAAAACCATTTATATCTTATCCGGAATTCTTATTTTATTCGGATCATTTATCACTGCCATATACGACAGATCATACCATTTTTATTGTTTATTTCTAAATTACAGCACAGTAAGCGACCAGACGTAAGGAGCGTATTTAATTACAAATGCCTTGTAATTAAATACGCCCCAAATTTAATGTTTAAAAATGTTAAAAAACAAGAAAAATAAAAATATTTTTCATTTGTCTTTATAGCTACAGATAAAATACTGATAATATGTGGTTAAATCCGAACATAATGATAACTGAGATTTTAACTTCTATAACTGAGTTCTTCATTTGAATAATTGAGTTTTTTCCTAAGATAATTTCTTTTTCTCTGACCCTACCCATCCTATAACTATCTATAATTTAGGATTATACCGCCCTCCCCTCACGAGGGGAAGGATGGGGTGGGGTCCAAAATATTATTCAGACAACCATTTTTATATCAAATCAAAATAGATGAATTTCTTCCTCAAATAACTGAATTGCTGCCTCAGATATCAGAATTGCTTTATCACTCTAACGGTGTTACAATGAAATGTTTCTTTCTTTAAAAACGCTATCGGGTCCTGCGGACGCTGATAGGTTTTTGTAAAAACACTTCGAAAGTTCGATAAAACTCCGGGATTCTTCTTAAACTATCGCTTTGTTTAGCGCTTATTTTTTAACGACCACCATTAATACCAATATACCCTAACCGAGTATCTTGTATTACACTTTTTCTTGTAAATACATACTTCTTTATGCTTCCTCCCTGGTCGGCAAGCTCCATGATATATACTAGTTTTTTCTTATTCCACGTTTGAATGGTTGCTAAATCATTCCCCAGCATCAATGTTGAATTATTTATAATTTTCCATGTTGAGGATTCATACAGTGCTACCGGAAAGTTATCTGTTTTAAAAGCAAGAGAACTGTCATTTACAAAACGGATTAAATAAGCATCGCAAGCCGAAAAATCAAAATGGTAATAATGGGGATTGTGGACATTATTTCCTGCGGTATCGCATATAGATACCAACGCCCAATCATATTTAACAGCAATTTGATTATACGATAAATTTATATCGTTATCATCGTTTTTACGGCAGCCTATCGCCAGGACAATCAGAGTAACTAACGGCAGTATTATTTTTTTCATTGGTTATTAATTAAAATTAGCTAAACCTTCGTGGTTTACCGGTGAACATATCAATTTTGTTCCGGAGTATCCGTTACGGGTTCTTCTTCATTCTCCGTTTTTTTGCTGTCGTAAAGCAGGTATTGTTGCAGCTTGGCATAATTATCCTGAAAAACAATTTTGGAAGCTTCGCTTACACTTACCGAAAAAGCCCATACTTTATTAAACTGGCGGATGCGTTCCTGGGTAACATATACCCTTTCGCTGATGTATTTATCGCGTTCCTGGTATTTTTGGTACAATGTGCCGGAAGTGGTGTTTAAGGCTTCGATGTCTTCCGGTTTCAGCCCTTTTTCTATCAACTTGCCATGATATTTGGGATCATTGGCTGCTTTATACGACTTTACCAGCAGATCGAACATAAGCAAGGGCGATTTGCGGGCTTTCTCGTAGCGGTCGTGTCCAAAAAAGCCATCCACCACCTTGTTGTCCGGGAAAGCACGTTCCACATAAAAATAAAGTGTCTGTAAACCGTTACGCCCCTCGGTCATATAGGTTTCTATGGCATCGGTCATTCCCTGCTGTACATCCAAAAAGTCATCATCCTTTATTGCCTGTTTTCCCAGGTTGATGGCGTCCTGCCAATCGGCAGCAAAAGGAGGTTTCAGGTCGGGGACTTTTTCAATAAACAGCGCTTCGTCTTCCTTAAAAAGATCGAGCCTGGTCTGCGATTCCAATAACATTTCATCGGCTGGAATCTGATAATCCGGTTTTATTTCATCAGCTTTTTCCATTGTTTTTTTTGATTAAAAAGTTATTACTCTATTGTTATTCGCAAAGGTATAAAATATTTATTTCAAATAAACAAGCCGGATTTGAAAATTATCTGATAATTTTTTTAAAAAAATATTTCAGGATGACTACCGGCGACGGCCCGGAAAACGTTACCCGGTTTTATCTTTTCAAAACTACCGTTACGTCATCGTCAGGCAGCGTTACAGCGAGCGTTTCCGGCGGCGGAAGCCATCATCGTAACGGCGGAAGCCATTATTGTAATGGCGGATGCCATTATTGTAATGGCGGATGCTATCATTGTAATGGCGGAAGCCATCATTGTAACGGCGGATGCCATCATCGTAACGGCGGATGCCATTATCGTAACGGCGGAAAGCATCATCGTAATGGCGGAAAGGAGTAATAGCTTGGTTTTTTGTATAGTCCTGAAAAGACCTAATAGATTTTGGGTTATTCCTAAATCTGTTTGTCAAGTGTTAAACTTAATCTGGATTCAAAAGTGCACTTATATTATTAATCCTATTTTTTAATCACTATTATTCTATTAATACAAGCTTTGCATTACGAATTTTGTGGTATTTATTTATACATTCCCAATAGGACTTGGAACCCTATTATGACAGATTTTTTATTAATTTTTCATTTGCAATAATAACTTATAATCTCTAAAGCCTGCTTTTGTATATATTCTAAAGATCATATCGGATTTAT
>Ga0183101_1000212_pt1 | contig 51608 bp, 50 predicted proteins | sample Biomet3_FD_127790 | JGI IMG/M metagenome (GOLD analysis project Ga0183101, IMG submission 127790) | Microbial communities from bioreactor (seeded with sewage sludge) at LBNL, California, USA - Biofuel metagenome 3 | ecosystem: Engineered > Bioreactor > Anaerobic > Unclassified ... | reverse complement strand
CCTCAATTGAAATAGTCTAGCTATAGGTGAAAAAACTAATCCACAGCGTCTTATGTTAAGTATAGTAAAAATTATTAAGAAAGGTAAAGTATAATGAATTTTTACTACATGTTCATTATACAAGGTGTTTATATGCAAAATTTTTCATGCAATTTAACTATAGATAATTTATTTTATAATAGAAAAAACATAGGTAAAAATTTGCTAGAAATAATGAAACTTAAAGGGCATACTAGAATATCATTTTCTAAATTAACAGATATAAGCAGGCAAACTTTAAATAACTTATTTAAAGGAGAAATTAACGATAAGACTACATTTAAAACTTGTATAAATAAAATTATAGAAACCGAGAATATAACATTAGCAGATATAATTAATTACAATGAAAATAAAGAAATTCAGAGTGTAGTTGATTATAAGTTTGATCCTGAAGCTAAAGAAATGCTTGACATATTAGATCACATTTTACATTTATGCGATCTATACTATTGCTGATAAAATGATTTCTATGTCTAATCATTATAGGTAAATATATATGTAGATAATAAAGAACTTATGGATATAATATATGATGATAGCCTACATATTATATTTTAATTAAAAGGTCGCAGAATAGGTAAATTTTCAATATCTATTAATTGATGCTACTATTTTGCAAACTGTTTTATGATCTGTAAAAGTGTATTCAGAGTATTTTTTCTCAAAACTTCCATAAGATTTTGCTATAAGAATATTGGATTCTAACTTGTCCATTGAATCAGCAACACTATCTGTATCAGTTTTTATTTCTTTATCACATTCTAATACATATACAGACATAGGCAATGCAATTTCCCAAAAACTTACTGGATCAAAGAAACTATTTTTATCTGTATTGGTATTATCGTATCTATTTGTTTTTACGGAATAATCTATTTCAAAAGCATCTGAAAAATTTTCAATTTTAGATACTATTTTTTTGTAGTCATAATTATCATTATCATAAAATACTTCATTTTTAAGATAAATATTAAGCATAAATAAGGCTGCTAGAGATGTTATTAAATTTTCTAAATTTGCTTGTTTATAATTTTTAACTCTATCATGCTTAATTTTATTATAAGCATTATACCAAGGAATAATTTCTTTCTCTTTACCATTTACTTTTAATGTTTCTTTTCTAAATGGTTGTAATTTGCAGTCAAAAGTACTAGAGTCTATATTATTAAAAATTGGATTTACTAATTTTTTATCTAATTTAAATACTTTATTTAGCTCATCTATGTATTCATTAAAATAAACACTTTTTCTTATATGTCCCTTCTTATCTGTAAATTTAATTTTTTCATTTTTACATATAACACTTGCAATATTTTCACACTCAGCAACTGTTCTTAATATTAGATCTGCTATTTTTATAGAATATGTTTTTAATTGTTTTCTATCTATCGCTATGTAATAACTTAGCTCTTTAAATTCTTCTTCTAGTTTCTGATATATTGGCCAAAATAAATTCTTATTCATATTTAATTCTCCTTACAATGTAAATTTTAGCAATGAATAGATGATTATTCAAGTAATACGCGTACAGTTGCAAATATCTAATAAGTTTTAAATTAAAATCTTATAATAATGAGTTTTATTTATTAATTTTGTATCTTTTATGCAAAATTGTGATTATAATATACTAAAAATAACAATATATTTATCCAATAGCTAGCATCTGTAATACTCCCCTTTATTTAAGCTGGAAATAACGGCTGCACGCTCCTGGATAAGTTCAACTAAGATTCAGATGGGGATCAAATCCCACCTGAATCAAGTTTCACTTGATAAAAATTATTATACGGAGGGCTAAAATGTTATTACAATTTACGGTAAAAAACTTTTTATCTATAAAAGATGAAGTGACTTTAAGCATGGTGGCATCTAAAGATTCTTCATTTGAAGATAATCTTTTACCATATGAAGACGGAAAAAAAATTAAAAATGCTTTAAAATCAGTAGTTATATATGGTGCCAATGCTTCTGGTAAAACAAATGTATTAAAAGCATTAAAATTTTTCACATGGCTTATAAAAAACTCTCATGAAATGCAGCAAGGACGAAAGATACCAAGAGATATTTTTAAGTCTGACAAAGAATATAAAAATGAACCTAGTGAATTTCAAGTTATTTTTATTCATAACAATATAAAATATCTTTATGGTTTTTCTGTAACAGAAGATGAGGTTATTGATGAGTATTTATACTATTACCCAAATGGCAGACAAAGTATTATTTTTGAAAGAGAAAGAGATGAATATAAGTTTACAATTGATGTTGAACGTCAATCAGAATTAAAAAATAAATTTCATTCTAAAAATAAATTATTTATTGCCACAGAAAGTTTGTGGGAATATGAAAAAGCAAAGGTTCCTTTTGAATGGTTAAGCAGTTATTTAAATATTTTTATTAATCATGATGGTTTGGAAGGGTATACTGTATCAAGTATGCATAATGATGAAAAAATCAATTTACTTGTAAAAAAATATATAAAACTAGCAGATGTAGGAATAGATGATATAGCCGTAGATATAAAGAAAAGTGACGATATAATAAATTCTGATGTATTTAAATTGCTATCTGAGGATGTTAAATCCCAGTTATTAAAAAAAGTACAGGATGCAAATATTATAGATATTAAAATGATTCATAAAGCTAAAGATAAAGAAGGTAATATTACTAATTATAAATTTGATATAGATGAAGAATCAGATGGAACCCAAAAGTTTTTTGGTCTTTTAGGCCCATGGATTAATGCACTATTGAATGGATATACAATTGTAATTGATGAACTTGATATTAGGCTTCATACACTTTTAGTAAAGAAACTCATGGGAATGTTTTTAGATCCTGATGTGAATAAGAATAATGCTCAATTAATTTTTACAACACATGATACAAATCTCCTTGATTCAGATCTTTTAAGAAGAGATCAGATTTGGTTTACTGAAAAGAAAGAAGATAAGAGTACTGATCTTTATTCATTATATGATTTTGGAGGAGTAAGAAAGAGTATAAGTATAGAGAAAGGATACCTTCAAGGAAAATATGGCGCAATTCCAGTGTTAAAGGGTGACTGGAATTAGGAAAATTAAAAAGAACTGCTAAAAATATTGTAAAAAGCAATCCTTATACAAATGTTAGTGATTTAATTGAGTATATGGAGTCTTTAGAACATGGAGAAAATAATTAATATTTATTTTTCTATTTCAAATTTAATCTCTACCATAATTAAAACTTCCATACTTATTATTCTCTTTATACGCTTAAAAGATAAAAATATATAGATAAATATATAACTAGATATCTATATTAATAAGATATCTAGCTATATATAAAACCATCTGCAATAACAAATATACTGTAATATAAGTTAAAAATGTTGTTATATAATTTGTAACAAAGAGTGTAACTTATTTTATAACATAATTTGTTATTTAATGTATCCATTATTCCTTATTCCAGCCGAGTAGGTTTGCTTCTAATTCGTTATAGTCATAAGTTCTTGCTTCAAAATTATTGAATTTATTATTAATAACTTCAGTTACTGTCCAATCGTTTTTTATTTCTTGCATCATGGCTCCTACTAAGTTATTTACATTTTTAAGTTTACTTACTACATTATATTTTTCCTTAACCTTCTCAATATCATAATCAGCAGCATTAAGTATTTTATAGGCTTCACTATAGCTTATATCTCCAATAAGATTTTTTACAATGTTAATATCATAATTTATGTTTTCTCTATTTAGATCTTCAAGGTCAATAGCTCTTTCACTTTTCACATTCTCATTGTGTTTTATATAAAACTTTAATGATGTTATTTTTCTAACCTCTTTTATTTCTTCGTATTCAATGTATAAATCAGTCTTTGAATTTATTTCATTCACTGCAACGCTGATTACTTTCTGCTTTAAATTTGCATATTTAGGATATTGTTTATCATCAATGTCTAATACGCATCTAAAATCATCAATGGTAATTGATCTGATTCCTATTTTTTCATATTGCTTTAAGAGTTCATATAATCTAAATGAGTAGGTGCTTTTGAATTGCATTATATTTTTTAATTGATATTTGGTATACCAATCTAGGTTTAAATAAAAGGGCTTTAATTCTTTATTTACCTTTAATGTTAAAACTCCATCTTTATATTTACAGGTATCTACCCAATGATATTTTTCAAACTCTCCAGTATTTACATCCTTTATTTTAATAACTCTTTGCATAATGGAATCTGTAATATTATCAATATCCCTATAAAATCTGCTATCGCTTGTATTTAATATTTTTATTAGTTCTTTGGTTTTAAATTTATACTCTTTAAAATCATCATCATCTTTTTTAATCATACTTGCTAGCAGTCTGATTAATTTCTGTTCCATAACAGTTAATGTATAAGATGCTTCAATCAGTCTATTGCTTTGATATATCCAATTATTGCTCATGCTTTTTAGCTCATTAAGCATTTATTATCACCTCGCATTATAAATATAACTTATTTGTAATTGGTTATCAATAAGTTAAAATATTTTATAAAAAATCTAGGTAAAATATTGATATAACTTGATTTAGATACTGTAGTTCAGTTCACTATCGAAAGGTTATATTTAAGTAATTTTCACTATCATTAGGTTATAGTTCACTATCAATAAGTTATACTTGACTATCAAAAGGTTATATTTGAGCTATTGAAACATAGATATATCAAGGCTTTCAACTATGCCGAAAACATATTAAAACAATATATATAAAACTATATAAAACAACAACAGACTATCAATAAGTTATACTTAGATCATAAGTACCATAAATAAGTTATAGTTGGACTTAGAAACACATCATATCTAGATTATATTAAATCAATTTTCACTATCAAAAAGTTATATTTAAAAACTTATTGTTTTATAAATGATTTAAACTATTTGTAAAATAATAAGAAAACATATATTGTTGTTGTTTTTATAGGTCATAAAAAATCATTAATCTCAGTAGATTTTAAAATACCATAAATAAGTTATACTTCACTATCAAAAGGTTATAGTTAAAAATATTAAATTGAATTAATTTTAGATTAAATCCTTTATTTATATTATTTTAGTATTAAATATGATAATATTAGATTAAATCAATATAAATTATATTAAAAATGATTAAATATATTCATTTTGGTTAAAACTACTTATAAGGAGTGATAAGTATGTGTAATAAAAATTTAATGTCATCTGATGTCTTTAAACCTTGTAACTTTCCTGAACATACATATATAACAAGGAAATCTAAAGATGATATAGATTATGAACAAAGACTAAAATTAGCTTTAAATATATCTGGAACACTAATTTCAATAATAGGTTCTTCTAAGATGGGAAAAACTGTTTTATGTGAAAAAGTAATACCACTCGAAAGACAGGTTAATGTATCTGGTGCTGATTTTTCAAATGGTCAAGATTTTTGGAATGTACTTGCACAAAAAGTTGGAGTTCCTTTAGAAGGCCAAATAACAGAAAATAAACAAATTAGTAATATAGAGCAACATAGTAAAACTGAAATGTTTATTATGACTAAAGATAAAGTAATTGAATATTTTGTTAGTAATAATAAAGTTCTAATTTTAGATGATTTCCACTATGCATCTTTAGACGCTCAAAAGAGTATTTCAAGTCATCTTAAAGATGCAATAAGAAGAGATTTTAGAGCAATTATAATATCATTACCTCATAGAGCTGATGCCCCAATAAGAAAAAATGCAGATTTAGCTGGAAGACTAAGCCTAATCGATATTGATTCATGGAAGATACCTGAATTAGAAGAAATAGCTATAAAAGGCTTTAACGAATTAAATATAGCTATCCCGAAGGAAATTGCTAATTATATTGCTGTTGAAAGTTTAACATCTCCACAACTTATGCAATATATCTGCTTAAGTATCTGCACACTACTTGAGATTGATAATAGTGAAATTAAAGTAACAGAAATAACATCTGATATATTGACAAAGGCTTTTAAATTTACAACTTTAAATATTGATTACGCAGATGTAGTAAGTTTAATATCAAAAGGTCCTTTAAGTAAAGGCAAAAAAAGAAGTAAGTTTAATACTAAATTTAATGTTGAGATGGATTTATATCAATTAGTAGTTGAATCTCTTGCTCAAAATCCTCCTTCAATGGGATTAACAATAGATGATATTAGAGATAGAGTAAATGCATTAATAAATGATAATGACCCTAAACCAGATAGGCAAAAAGTTAAAGATACAGTTATTAGAATGCAAAAATTGATTGATGAGAGAGAGGATATATATAAAGTTTTAGAATGGAAAGATGAAAAGATATATATAATAGACCCTCTATTCCTTTTCTATTTAAGATGGGGGAGATAATATGAATTGCTCTATAGAATTAAAATATTCAGTAAATGAAGTAACTGAATTTATAAATACACAAATACAAGAGCTTATGAGTATAGATGATCCTAAAGAAATAGCTACCATTTTAAAGAATATATCTGCTAACATAGCTAAATATATATATTCTCCAGAATTAATATTAAAAACATCACAATTAGCAGAATATATAACTAATCCATTTTCCGACTTAAAAAATAAAGAAAGTATTTCTGCTGCTAAAGAAAGAATATTAATGCATTTAAAGGAACTCAAGAATTATATTTATGAGGAAAAATTAAAGTTCATAAATTATAAATCAGATATAGATGAAGAAACATCTATATTAATATTGAAAAAGATACTTAATAATTTTTATGAACACATAAAGAGTATGTATTTGGATGATGTCCATGGAAAAGGTAATATAAAAAAGGATCAATTAGAAAATATAAAAATAGGTAATGAATATGATGTTCAAAGAATACTATTTTCACTTATAAAACCTATATTCCCTAATGCAGGAACTGAAGTAATTGAGGAAATCAATTGTTCAACTGTAAGATATGATATAGATATAGAATCTTGTAATACAACCATAGAAGTAAAATGCACTAGACCTAGTATGAGTGAAAGAACTTTAAATGAAGAAATGGGTTCAGATAGCTTTCATTATAGAAGAAAGCATATACTTTTCTTTGTGTATGATAAAGAATCTATAATATCAAATATAGATAGTTACAAGAAATAATACAATAAAAAATTTGATGATAAATTTATAGATATTGTGATACTACAACCTATAAACTTATAAAAAATTATTACTAATGAAGTATAGAAATATATAGATAACTATATAACTAGATATCTATATTAAAAAGATACCTAGTTATATATAAAATCATCTATAAAGCCATTTATGTCATAATAACAGTTACAAATTTCGTAATAAAAATTGTAACATCATTTTGTAACAGAAAAGGTTACTGATTACGTGACTTAATATTGTTAGTATTATTGTAACTACATATGTAACTTATTAAGATACATATATAGTTACAGCATAATTTTTATTTTTAAGTGCTGGATATTTAACCTGCCATACCCTATGCACCTTCAATTGTTTGCTTAACCTATTCAACTACTTTACTAACTGTTTGCAGTAAGGCAACATTTCTTCTATCTTGGATACGATACGCTTTTGTTCTGCTATGGGTGGTAGCGGTATTAACAATGCCATCGTGTTATCAGAACCAATATTTCCTTGATTAGCTGTCCCCGTTTCTGTTGCAAAAATCTGAGTTGTGATACAATCAGCTTTTAAGAATAAAGATAACCATTGCATATTGATATTATATAAATTTCTAAGACATCCTACTCTTTGATTTAGATATAATTTTTTGATTTTCAACACATCTTCGCCAACTACTGTTGTATAGAAATAATCTTTTTTTCCACGTGTTCCTGTCATAGTAAATAAAATATCATCAGCCAAAAGTTCATATTTGTTTGTGTTCTCAGCCAATTCATCTGAAATAAATACCGGATTAGTTTCTAATAGTATATTATCATTTTTTACATTACCAAGTCGTATTATTTGATTATTTGATTCATCTACATACGAAGTGCTTTTATATGCAAATCCACCACAAAACGATACTAAGTCTCTTAACCTCACCCACTTCCAACTTTCAGGTATCTCAAAAGGCACCTCATCATCAGTTATTTCAGCAAGTGGTTTTTCCTTCTTAATCTTTTTTTCCTTTACAAGCTTTTCTTTTTCTTCTTGTATCTTCTTATAAAGTTCTTCAGCAGTTCCATCTTCCTCTCTTTGCTCCACTAACTTTCCTTGGATAGCGTATTGCAAAATTGACTTCTGCATATCCTCTGGGAACTTCTTATTAAATGCCTCTAATTTAGAATGGGCTGTGCCGTATTTTTCTATATAAGGCATTAAATCTTCTATTTTGGCTACAATACGTTTTTGTTCTGCTAGGGGTGGAATTGGGATTAAATAAGCTCTTAAAAAGGATAATGAAACAAACGATTGAACACCACCTGTTGCTTTTTTCTTCATAATATCCTGTTCTTTTTCTAAATACCAAAATAAATATTCCATGTTAAATAAATTAATGTTGATTGTTTTAAAAAGAGCCATATTTTTAATTGAAAATTCTCTATCCTTTTTTACCAAAACAGGGTTCCCAATAGAACCAATCATTGCAAATAATATATCTCCGTTGTCTACATTAGATCGTTTGTTTATTTTTTCTGCATCTTCAAATGATATTAATTTTACATTATCAAAATCAATAGTTCCATTAATTAGATTTTTGCTAGTTACTAATGGGATACCTTCTGTAACATACCTTGGTGTATCATGAGTTCCATCTCTAACATCAATAACATCAGACAACCTCACCCACTCCCAACTCTCGGGAATCTCAAAAGGTATATCGCTCTCAGCTATTTCTGCCAGTGGTTTTTCCTTCTTTATCTTCTTTTCTTTTATAAGCCTTTCCTTCTCAGCTTTTATCTCTTCTATCAGTTCTTTAGCAGTACCTTCTTCTTTTCTCTGTTCAACCAGCTTTCCTTGGATAGCTAGTTGCAGTATGCTGTTTTTTAAATCCTGTGCATTCATACTACAAATTACCTCCAAGCATTGAAGTAATCTTATCTAGCACATGGTCTATTTCAGCATTAAGGGATGCTCTTTTTTCTTGATACTGATGAATAAGCTCCATTGGCTCTAAAATCAGTTCTTCTGCGTGTGGTAAGCCACATAAATCTATATTATAATTTAAGTCTTCTATCTCTTGAGCAGTGTACTTCTTCGCTTTTGGGAATCCGTCTACTTCTATTTCTTCTCTATTATTCCACCAAGCTATTGCTGGCTTAAAATGCTCTAGTTTCATTGGTTTTGTCTTTGAAAAGTTCTTATAACCTTCTGGCATATCTAATCTATAAAACCATGTTTCTTCTGTTTTATGTGTGTTATCAAAAAATAATATATTAGTTGTAATTGATGTATATGGAGCAAATACACTATGAGGTAGTCTAATAACTGTATGTAAGTTGAACTCACTAAGCAATTTCTTCTTGATATTTACTTTTGCATTATCTGTACCAAACAAGAATCCATCTGGAAGGATAATACCACATCTACCATTTTTCTTTAATCTAAACATAATGATATTCATGAATAAATCAGCAGTTTCAGAGCTTCTTAAATCACTTGGAAAATTAACCTTTACACTGTCTTTTTCATTTCCCCCATAAGGTGGATTCATAAGGACCACATCGAATTGTTCCATTTTTCTATATTCTTTATAATCCGTTTCTAGAGTATTTCCATGGATTATATTAGGATTATCAATATCGTGTAATAGCATATTGGTTATACATAAAATATGTGGAAGTGCCTTTTTTTCAACTCCATAAACAGAATTATTATAAATTTCTCTATTTTCAAGGGAATTTCCAATTTGCTTTTCTAAAGAATTTAAAGCAGAAACTAAAAATCCTCCGGTACCACAGGCAAAGTCTCCTATCTTTTCACCTAAAACTGGCTTTATAACCTCTACCATAAAATCTGTTACTGCTCTTGGTGTATAAAATTCTCCTGCATTTCCTGCACTTTGAAGATCTTTTAGGAATGATTCATAAATCGTACCAAAAGCATGACGTTCCTCATATTCTGTAAAATCAATTTCATCAATGATATTTACCACTTGTCTAAGGAGTACCCCATCTTTTTGATAGTTATTAGCATCTTCAAATGCATATTTTACAATAACCTTACTCATTGGTGTTTCTTCATCTATTTCAATATTTTTTAGAGCCGGGAATAGTTTATTGTTTACAAAATCAAGTAGATTATCGCCTGTAAGTGCTTCTCCATCTTTTTCATCCACAGCCCAGTCTCTCCACTTTAAGCCATCTGGAATAATTGATTTGTAATTATCATCATATAATTCCCATGCTTCTTCCTTTGCATCATATATTTTTAAAAATAGAATCCAGACAATCTGCTCTATTCTTTGGGCATCACCATTGATCCCTGCATCGTTTCTCATAACATCTTGAATTCTTTTAACAAAATTTGTTATTGCCATTTTTCTTTCCTGCTTTCATTAGTATTTTAGTTTTCAATGATCAATTATCATTGAAAGCCACAGGCTTTCTTTTAATTTTTTAAGAAAAGCCTATGGCTTTTTATCAATCATTTACAATTTATGCCTTGAATATATCTTCTAGATTTATAGACATATCTGGAAAAACTGTGCTTATATAATCATCATTATTTTTAAAGACATTTGTTATTTTATACTGATTATTTATTAATGAATATTGTACTATATAGCCTTCTTGTTCAACTAGATTATATTCAAGAACACCAAATCTTTGATAAACATCTAACTTTGTTATATAGTCATGGGATGCAGTGCTTTTTGAAATAACTTCAAATACAATCTTTGGAGCTGATGTGAAACTTTCACCTTGCCTAGTAGATTCTTCACACATTACAAATACATCTGGTTTATATTTGTACACTTCTTCATTATTTTTAAAAATTATTTCAATAGACTCTGTATATACATCGCATTTACTTTTATCAAGAAACGTCATTAATTTAAAATTTAGTCTTGATATTATTTTATTATGTTCAATGGAAGTATTAGATGATAATACAATATATCCGTTACTATATTCAGCTTTACCATTATAATTTGCCTGAATATTTTCAAAATCATCTTCTGTGTAGTGCATATTCTTAGCATACATACTAATTCACCTCTCCTTATCTTTATCATAATCATAGCAAAATACATACATAATAATTTTATCTCATAATTATATAATTCTATGCATAGTAAATTTCATTTTCTAATTCACGAACTGCCTTTTGATAACCTCCTTTTCCACCAAAGGCTTTGACTATCTTCATAGGGCTGCCAAACTTCGTAAATTCTTTAAGCTCAAGTACCTTTGTTTCTTCAATTTCCTTGATACCGTCACTTGCATATTTATCAAGCAAAGCTTCTAGGACTTGTTTTGCCATGTCAGAGTATTTGTATAAATAATGCCTCTTTTTAACATTGTTTGCCCTCTCAGCTTTGGTTAGTGGCATTTTGTCATAAGCTAAGTGGCAGATTAAATCAAAGTCATCTAAATCAGTTTGTTGAGTTTCCTCTTTTATTGCTTCCAATATAACGCCTTCTTCTTTTAATTCATCGATAATTGCTTGTTTTTTCTCTGCTTCTGTCCACTTTTTAAGAAAATCATCTAAATTTGCATATTGTTTTATTATATTTTTCTTTGTGTAATCAATAAGACTTTCAGTTATTAATTTACCATCCTTATCAACATATTGAACTCTTTCCGAAAGAACTTTTACGCAGACATCCCCAATGTAATATTTCTTGGGCTTATCATCATCGTCAAAGCCATCAGTACCTCCAGTATTATATTCTCCATCTGTCTCTCTTGCTGTATTTGCATATGGATTATCACCTTCTTCATATGTATCCTGAGTTTCATCAACACATGGTTCAATTATTGGGTCATTTTCACCTAGATCAATTACTACTTCTGGATTACCATTAAATGCTGGGTCAGCAAATAATCTACTGGAATTACGAAAATCCATTATTGTGAAATATGTCTTGCCATATTCCTCAAGAAGCCTTGTTCCCCTACCAATAATCTGCTTGAACTCTGTCATACTATTGATATTATTATCTAGTACAATTAACTTGCACATTTTAGCATCAACACCTGTTGTCATAAGCTTACTTGTAACTGCTATAACAGGATATGTGCTTTCTTCATCTATAAAATATTGAAGTTGTGCTTTGCCTTCATCATTATCCCCTGTAATACGCATTATGTATTTGTTGTTTTCTGCATATAGATCCTTGTTCTCATTAATAAGAGCCTGCCTCATCCTCTCTGCGTGTTCAATATCAATGCAAAATACTATGGTTTTACTAAATCTGTCTGTTTTCTTTAAAAACTCAGTGATCTTAGCTGCAATTACTTTTGTTCTCTCCTCTATTACAAGGCTTCTATCATAATCTTTCACATTATATTCTCTGTCCTCTATTTCATAGCCATTCTTATCAACCTTTCCACTTTCTGGTCTATATCCTTCAAGGTCTTTATCAAGTCCTATTCTTATTACTTTATATGGTGCTAAAAAGCCATCCTCAATACCTTGGTTTAGTGAATATTCATAAATAGGATCTCCAAAATAAGTCTGACTTGAGGCTTCTGTTGTTTCAATAGGTGTAGCAGTACATCCTACATGGGTAGCTGATGAAAAATAATCTAAGATTTTTCTCCAGGCTGAATCCTCTTTTGCACTTCCTCTATGGCACTCGTCTATAACAATTAAATCAAAGAAGTTTGGCTTAAACTGTAAATAGGTTTCATCTCCATCATCACCAGAAAGCTGTTGGTAAAGAGCTAAATAAATTTCATAGGAACTATCTAGAGTTTTATTCTCTACCTTTGTCATTTTACCACCAAAAGGTTTAAAGTCCCCAGAGATAGTTTGATCTACTAATATATTTCTATCTGCTAAAAATAATATTTTTTTCTTTATACCTGCCTTCCAAAGTCTATATATGATTTGAAAAGACATGAATGTCTTACCAGTTCCAGTGGCACACACAAGTAATACTCGATTTTGCCCCTTTGCTACTGCATCCACAGTTCTATTAACTGCTATACGTTGATAATATCTAGGTTTTTTATAATTAGGTACATAATAATAGGGTTCTAAAGCTGCCTTCTCTTCCACTTCATTTAAATTTTTATCATTTATATATCTTTTATACAATTCTTCAGGTGATGGGAACTCGGAAAGACTAAGCTCTCTTACTTCTCCTGTTATCAAATTCTGCTCAATAAAGCCATCACCATTTGAAGCATATACATAATAAATATCTAACTCATTAGCATAACCAATTGCCTGCTGCAAGCCTGCACCTACTGAATGATTATTATCTTTAGCTTCAATTACTGCCAAAGGAAAATTACTCTTATAAAAAAGCACATAATCAGCCCTTTTTTGTTTTCCTCTAGCAGTAACATTCCCACGAAGTATTATTCTCCCAGCAGTAAAAGCGTACTCTAAACGAACTTGTTTCTTTAAATCCCACCCAGAATCTACGATTGCTGGTGTGATATATCTTGCTTTAATATCTTCTTCTGACAAATCTTTCTTTCCCATAACCTAAAGTCCCCTCTCCCAATATTTTTCACATAAATACATAGAATTTATTCTATTTTAAACTCCATAATATCTTCTATATTACAGTTTAGGCATTTACAGATTTTATATAGACTTTCTAAATTCACAGGCTCACATTTACCAAGACGAGCTAGAATATTATATGTTATCCCAGCACTATCCTTAAGCTCAGTCTTATTCATTTTCTTATCAATTAAAAGTTTCCACAACTTATCATAGCTTATAACCATAATAATCCCTCCTTAAAGCCATACAGCAAGCAACATACTGTTAATATATTATAGCATATTAATAAACGAAAAATAGAGAATATCTTATAATATCATTAGTTTTTTCCAAGATGCACACAAAAATACTATTTCTACTATTTTGAAAGACTACAAACCCAAAAGATTTTGAAACTTAAAGGTTCAAAGTCAATCACATCTTATTTATATTAAAGTATTCATAGAATACTACTACGAGGAGCAATGGTACAGATGCACACACTATCCTCAACCTAATAATGCTCTCGCATCCAATTAATATAAATTAAATTCAGTACTTTCCGTATACCTAAAAATATAAATTATATTATAAAAAATCAATGCTAATATTTTACCATTGATTTTTTATCTTAAATAAAAGTAATATAAAAATTTAATCAAAGCAAGAATTACATTGACAGTATCTTGATTTAATGATATGTTATAAGTAATTTATATATTAAATAGATTTTATTGAAATATATTTTTTTAACTTAATTAGTAGCAGTACAAAGAATACACGAGGTGATAGTATGATTAATGATAAGCAATCTGTAGCTAATATTCTTTTTGATAGAACAAATGATTTATTAAAATCTCAGCCAATAACTGAAGAAACTTATTTTCTCCCTATTGGTATATTACTTTTAAAATGGCTAGATGATTCAAAAGAAAGATTTGACTGGGTAATTAACTCTTCTTATTTCAATATTATCGATTTATGTAATAATTACAATCGATCTGATATTATATTTAAGGAAGTTGAATCCTTAGCTAACGAATTTGAAAAACATAATTCATTGTTGAGTGGTATATTCTCTCAATTATGTTTTTCAAGAATAAACCATGCAGATCCAGAATATCTAAAGGCAATAGCCCTAACTTATAATGAATTTAATTTTACTGATCCAGATTCTGATAAGTATATAACAGGACCGTTCATTGAATTCTTTTTGCAAAAATTAAGTTGTGATTTAAGCTCGTATGCTTTTATAACTCCAATATCTATAAAAAAGATACTGGCAAGATTATTTGATATTAAAGAAAATATGAATATCATAGATCTTACTTGCGGCACTGGGAGCATTTTAAGTCAAATAATTAATGAATATATTTACAATGATATAGATGTTAATACAATAAATTTATATGGTCAAGAAATAAACTTTAAAATAGCTCTAATAAGTAAAATTAATTTATTGCTCCATGGAATTACTAATTTTAAGATTACTACTAAGGATAGCTTAAAAGAGCCTATTTTAAATAAAAATGACTATATAGAAAATGTAGACATAATATTATCCAATTTACCACTTGGTTTAAAATATAATCTAAACGAAATAGGGTATATGAGTGATTTTAAATATGGCATTTCTAAATCTATGACTGCTGATTGGTTGTTCATCCAACGAGGATTATCTTCATTAAGTGATCATGGTAGAGCTGCATTTATAGTTAGTAAAGGAACTTTAACTCGTAAAATAGAGAAAAATATTAGAGAATCTATTTTAAAAGAAGATCTTATTGAAGCTATTATTTCTTTGCCTGGCAGCTTATATGGTCCTAAATCTATGCCTATTGAGATTTTAATAATAAATAAGAATAAAGATATTGTGTTACAAAATAAAGTATTATTTATTGATTCAAGTAGTTACTTCTATATAAAAGAACGTGGTAGAAATGATATTTCTGAAGAACATATTGAAAAAATAATTGATACTTATAGCAATTACAAAGAAATTGATAAGTACAGTAAAATTATCGAATTTCAAGATATTGAAAATAATAATTTTGAACTAAATAGCGCTTTATATATAAATGATTTATCAACTAGTTTCATAGACAATAATATGAAAATTCTAAGCGAAGTAGCTGATATAAAACGAGGATTGCAATTATCAAAAATTGATATAGAAAATAATGAAAAAAAACCTATAATAAATACCTATAATTATATTAAAATAAGCGATATTAACAATGATACTATTGAAATTGATAAAGATAAAACTGAACAAATTCACAATTTAGCTGAAAGCAAAATAAATTCATATAAATTAAAACCTAATGATATCATAATATCCGCAAGGGGAACATTAATAAAAATTGCTATGTTTAAAGAATCAATGGATAAAAGCATTTTCTCAGGCAACATATTACTTATAAGGGTTAAGCCTAACTATAATCCACATTTTTTAAAATTTTATTTAAATAGCCCAAAAGGACAGGAAATTATAACAAGTATGCAAGGTGGGTCTACTATAACATCTTTAAATCCAAACAAACTAAAGGAAATGCCAATACCTAATCTAACTTTAGAAGAACAAAATATTTTAGCAGAAAGAATTAAATCAAATGAAGAAACCTATAAACAAAGAATTGAGCAGGCAAAAAAAATATATGATCAAAATATAAGTGCTATTAATGAAGAAATAAATTATTTTACAAACTATTAAAAAACGTTATTTTTTTTGAATAACTTAAGATTAAAAACTTAGGAGGTGTAAAATCATGAGTAACAATAAACTTAAAAAAATCAAAATTACCAGAACAAAAGAAGAACTATTAGAACATTGGAAAACCAAAAAGTTATTGATATCTGATACTGATAAAGTATTAGATATTATAGTTAGACATAATTACTATAGACTAAGTGGATATGCAAAATATTTCTATAATAAAGAACGTAATTTTATAAAAGAGACAAGTTTTGATGATATCTATAATTTGTATTTATTTGATGGTGAACTAAGATCTTTAATACAAAACTTAACTGAAGAGATTGAATTAAATTTTAGATCTTATATAGCATCTTATATAGCTGATAATTTTGGACCACTTGGGTATCTGGATAGCACTAATTTTTTTGATTCAGATCATCACAAAAATTTTGATGATATAGTTAAAATGAAAGTTAATCAATATAAAGATAAGCCATTTATTAAATGGAATACAGAGCACCATGGTAGTGATCTACCTATTTGGATTCTTGTAGAAATATTATCATTTACCAATTTGTCTATGTTATATTCAAATTTAATAATTGACGATCAAAAAAATATTATATTTAAGAACTATTCCTCAAGAGCTGTTACATCAAATGCAATTGATGTTAAGGATTGGATACATTCTATATGTGATGTTAGAAATATATGTGCACATTATGAAAAACTATTTAACCTTAATAGTGTTTGGTTTAAGATGCCTAAAGAATATAAAAGTGAAAAAAATAATACTTTATTTGCATTATTACTTATATGTAAAGAACTAATCTTAGATGATTTGAAATGGGCTAAGTTTATTCAAGATTTAGATGATATCATAAATAAATATAACATCAAAATATCTTATTTATCAGGATTTTCTCCTGATTGGAGAAATAGATTAAAAAAAATAAGAAAGGCATAATGCCTTTCTTATTTTTATAGAAATATACATCCGTATATTTAATCCTAATATTGCCTCATACCTATTCCGCAGTGCAAATGCCTTATGCGTCATGAGTTCTATCAACACTAGTATATTCTAACCTACTAATATTGTCAATGTTTAAAGTTAGAAAAACTTATAATGAAATAATTCCATTATAAGTTTTCAATAACAAAGTAATTAAAAAATATTAAGTTAATCCCTATATGTATTATATCACATTACCAATATAATACATTAATTAAGTAACATATTTTGTTACAAAAAATATAACTTAGAATGTAACCTATTTAGTTACTATACTAAATATTGTAATTCTTATAAATACTAGAATCTCTCTAAATTTTAATAAAAAAATTTTAAAGTAAAATTATTAAAAAATTTTTAATATAATTAATATTTTTAGCGATATAAATTTGCAAGAATGCCATCAATATATGTATATATTTTTACAATTATATACAATAACTAAACTTAAAAGAACAAAAAAACAAAAAATTTTTTTATTAAAAAGAAATAAAACTTGCAAAATTTTAAATCAGCTGATTTTAACTATTTAAAAAAATATATTTTTTAGTATAATATTAATAGATAACTATTTCTCGTATTTATACGCGAAGTATTGTCTAGTAGGAATGATCCGTATTTATACGATGAATTCCTACAAACATAACAATAAAATAAGTAATTATACTTCTACCAATCATCTCTAAAGTACTCATGATTTTATACAATAAAACCAACTTCCAAGACTCTCCTCAAGCTCCTTGCATTTCTCCATTGGAATTATTTGTGTTTCAACCCATACACCTTTATCATTTCCACGTACAAATATATCAATCTCTTTAAAATACTCTTTAACATATTGAATATCTACCCCTATAAATGATCCATCACCTCTATGTCCATTAGGAAGATAATTAGTTATAACATATCCAGAATTCTTTTCTAGGAATATATCATCATTAAATTCATTCAAATCGACGTTTCCTTCAATTCCATTAACTATTCCCTTATCTGTATATTGATGGCCTGCTACTAAATCCCAAATATTATTTTTCGGTAAGTTCCATGGATCATTGTTATAATTAGCTTCCCATAATATCAATCCTGAAAGGCTGTCATCTAAATTCTCCATAAATCCTGAATATGTATAGATACCTATTTGCAATCCTGAAAGCTCTGTGAACTTATTAATAAATCTGTGTACATAGTCCATTAAATCCTCAAAGTTTGTTTCTACATCCAATATTGGAACTAAGTCCATTGCCTTGTCCTTGATCTGATTGTAAAAATTATCTGCCTGGTCTTCTGGGTCGCTGGTGCCGACCAAAAAGTGATAAAACCCAATCTTAAGAGCCTGCTCCCTTGCACATTCATAGTTTTCATTAAGTGTTGCATCAATGTAAGTAGCTCCTTCAGTAGCTTTCATGTAGACACATTCAACGCCGCTATCAATAGCACTTTTATAACACACAGTTCCGTTGTTATTACTAATATCAATTCCTTTCAATTAAATCACCCTTACAAAAATTCTATAATTTACCAAATAAATTATAACACAGATTCCTAAACTTTTATTACAATAACTATAAGGTGTTAAGCCATAATAAATATAAAAACCAGCCACATACTTACATTTATATTAACTTGCCCTATGATGCAGCCTGTTTTTACGTATGTCTGCTGTAACATACATTCTTAAACTATATAACATGATTTACATGGATTTTCATTAACTATACATTTAACTAATTTAGGCCTTTTACACATAATCTCAATAGAATTGATCTTTTTGCCTAAAGTAATGGGTCTTAAATTTAAAATAATTCTACAAAAAGAATGTTTCTCTATAACATCAATATTATAGAAAATCTGCTTATTACAACGTTTATATTCTCCGTGTTCAACAGAAGTAGATATGAATTTAACTCCTCTAGGTAGAATATCTTTCAATTTTATATTTTCTATATCACATTTAAAATTATTTATTATATAAATATAATAAACCAAGATATTCCCTATCATTTTGGAATGTTGAGTAAATACCAAACATATTGGTAATGGTTGTATTAAAATAGTTGAACATGTTGATTTATAAGGTGGTGTGTTAATTGCTTTTACAGTTACATGATTTTTTATTATTGATGTACACAAGCAACATTTAGGATATATCATAAAAACACCTACATTTCAAATTAATTAGTACACTGAGTCTATAACTAGACTCAGCTTTATATAAATTTATTATGCTACAACGTTTGAAACAATTGTAACTGTAACAACACCTGAAGATGCAATATCATTAAGACTACCACTTAAAATATTTTTGGTTGAATCATAAGTGAGTGTAACAGTTCCAGTTGCACCACTTACTGAATACGAAGAATATACAATGTGAGAAGAATTAGGAAGATTATCTTCAAACGCTACGCTTGCAGCAGTTCCAGTTCCTGTATTAGTAACTACTACAGTGTAAGTTAAAATATCACCAGGATATACTACAGTAGCAGATGGAGTTTTAGTAATTGATAAAGTAGTCGATGGTGCGTCGTCAAATTTAACATCATTATTTGTGATATTAACCTTAGCAGTAGATGCACCTTTAGCCGAAGCCTTATTAACTATGGTTTTTTGTGACATATATAATCACCTCCTGTATTTATAAAATATGTGTCAATCAGACTAATGTTACATTTCAGTTCTATTATTTAATGAGTTACACATAAAATTTTAATTTAACTGTTCAATTAATTCCCATTGATGGCGCATTACAACTATAACTAGATATATTCTCTAGGAATATATGAATTATATATAGAAATATTTTTCAAGAATATATTTGTAATATATTACCACTTTTTCAGCAATATGTTATAATAATTGTGTTATATCCTGAACCTCGTTATTGATAATACATAGATAGGAGCTGATTTGTTTGGCAAAGAAAAAAGGAAGCGAGATACAACCACTTAATGAAGATCAATATGTAGATTTTGAAGTTAATGAATTTGCAGATGCAGACGGATTGAATGAAGAAATTATTTCGCTATCTGATGGAGCAATGCCCGATGGAACAACTCCGATAAAAATATTTTCTTTTAACAATAATGAAGGTAACTCAAGTTCATCAGATAATACCCTAATACCTCATAATGATTCTCAAGATACAAACGAAGATCAAAACACAAATGATAGTTCAAACATATTAAGCTCTACGTCTACGGATCAAGTGAGTTCCCCTAACTCTACAAAGGTACGAGGATTAACTCCTGCTGTCAATGGTGAAAGCTTTGATATAAAGAGATGTTATCAATTTAGAGCTTCAACTTTGAAGAAATTAAATCAGATTAAAGGCGAATCTGACAATGTAAATATTTATCTTAATGAAATTATAGATCAAGCTATCTGTCACTACTATAATTGTGTTTTTAGTAAAAAATAACTGCTTATTCTTAAAAATATGTAAACATCCCTGCATACTTATTTAAAAGTACAATGCAAAGGAGGTTTTCTTTATGGGTGAAATGGTAACATTAATTACAAACGTTGGCTTTCCTATAGCTGTTGCAACATACCTATTAATCAGGTTTGAAACCAAGATTGATGGATTAACAAAAGCTATAACAGACCTTTCTGCAGTAGTTACGGAGCATTCAAACTATAAAGGCGATGATAAGGTTGCTTAATGATCAAGAAAATCCTTAAAGCTATAAAAACTTATGGCTTAAGGATTGCTTTATTATATAAGAGCGTATTTCAGGAAACAAATTATTAAGCAAATCTCTACTAAGCTCTAGCCCTGTATTATACAGGAACCAAGTATTTTAAGCTTAATTCTGATTTAACTTCATATTAAATTACATAGTCCAAAACTTAAAAGTAAACAGGCTACGCCCCATTAATATAAGGGCGTATTTCATGATACCAGTAAACTTAAGTCAATATCTATAAGTACGTATTTGGTGATACCAGTAAATCATATGTTCCAGTATCTTTTTACTGTTGCGATTCCTTTTCCAAGTTCTTTTGAAACGCTACTTTGGCTTAATCCTTGCTCTTTTAATTCTTGTACAGCTTTAATTGTATCTCGCTTTTGCTGTTCTCTTTTAGTTAATCCATCTTCATTTCTTCTGGATTCTCTTTCTTTTAAAAGCTTTCTACGCAATTTTTCACTTGGATTTATAATTGTTGTCATTACCTTCATTTCTTCATCTGTAATGTTTAATTTCTCTATTAATGTTTCATTTTTATAATTGTATCCGCCACGTTTATACACGCCATTTGGGCTGTCTAAGAGCCACTTCTCATAGGCCTTTTCTGCCTGCATTGTTATTTTCTCAACTTCATTATTAACTAATGGTTTCCTAAAGCCTTGATTAAACTCTAATGCGTTCTCTAAAGCCTGCACTGGATCATTACAGTAGCAGCAATACCAATACCTATACAGAAAGCACATAAACTCTCTTTGCCCTTCCTCTGTTAACTTACCATCATTATTCCTGCAGTATCCGTCCCTTATCTCCTGAAGCTTCAATATATCATTAAGCCTTGCATAATGCAGAGAGTACAAAGTATAAAAGTTTACTACTTTGGCTTTTCTTCCGCGTCCTTTATATGCTGGATTCTTTATATATGGTGTGAGCTGTGGCAGATAATCATTTTGTATATCTCTTAATGTATAAACCAAGTTTTCATCATACATGTAAAGCTTTGATCTTAGCCCAGTTTTATCATTGATGCTTCCAGCAAGTCTCATTATCCTGGCACCATCGATACTTTTTGAATCTGCTCCCATATCTTTAAGCTTGTCTACAAAAAATTTCTGTATGGAATTCCAAAGTGGAAGTACCTTTATTGGAACAGGTTCAATAAGCCAATATACAGCAAGTCCTCGACCTGTATATATGACAAAACTTGGCTCTGGAACATCTTGTCCAAAATAATCATTTTCGAGTATAGCAAGAATCCTCTCATGATCATATGATTTTAATTTTTCAATATTATAATAATCAATATCTATGTACAACGCGTTTAATTTTCTTATATTTTCAATCTTCCTTTTTGGCATAAAGAAAGAATTTGGTGTCATATATATATTTGCATCAAGGCTTACAGCCTTTCCTATGTTATAAGTTAAATCATCAACTTTGTAATGATATTGAACGTATTCCTTGTCTTTTTTAGCAGCTATAGCAATATAACCATCATCGCCTTCATGAAGAATAGATATATTTTTTACTGCTTCGTCTTTAAACTTAGGATCGATATTATACTCTATGTCTTCCGTCAATTTTCTAATAGCGTTAAGCAAGCTATTTTCCCCCTTTGTCTTTTACCGACCATAAAAAAACAAAAATGCTTATAAAAATAAGTATTAATAAATATACATACTTATTTACAAGCATTAACATCACTCACTTATTGACTTAATATGTCACATATTGTATAATTATTTTATAATAAAATACATTTAACTAAGTGAGTAATCCCTATGGTGTATCTAAGTTTCTCAGGCTATGTACACTATAGGGGCTTGTTTTTTATATGGAATTATTTTGCTTTTGTTAGTTATATAATACAATATTATTCCATATTATACAAACTTTTTACACTTTTACCCATCTTTAACCTTATTTATTTTATCTAATGTTAATCGTTTCCAATTATGATATAATAGTCTTATCATAAACTTACTTCAAGTATTAATGCTTCTAGAGTAGAATAATGCTGTTACTTTAAAAAAGTTTTTAATAACAAACTTTTGTCTTCTATGTAAAAGTTCGGGACTAAATGTTATTCTTAATAATAAAATAAAAGTTTAAACTTGTTTTTATAATTAAGTTTAAACTTTTTATTTTTAGTTACTAAAGAATTTTAGTATATAGTCTAATTTCACTACCTTCTGCTATTGTTAACTCACCTATTTTAGGAACTAATCTTGTGAAATGCTCAGTTGCATTATGTTTATCAATAGCATCTTGATCTTTCCATTCTTCTATAAATGTTAAAACGTTAGAATCATTAATGTCTTCGCATAAGTCATAGGATATATTACCTTCTTCTGCTAGACTTTTGTCTACTAGTTCTTTTACTAGTAATAATAATTCTTCTTTTTTACCTTCTTTTACTGTATTTCTTGCTACAATTTTAATCATAATAAGTCCACTCCTCACCAAAATTAATCAACATTAATATAATTAGGATTATCCTTTAAGGCTTCTACTAATTGATATGATGGCTCATCTTTAAATACCTTCTGCCAAGACTTTATTAAGTTTTCAGTGGTTACAAAAATTGGCTCTACTCCGATAAATGAAGGTACATTCTTACCAATTAGTGCATTTACTCCTGCGAGTGCCATTACCTGACCTTGTTCATATGGACATTGAGCACTAATACTTTTTATCATACCACCTTTGGCCATATTCAAAGCTAATGGATATTCTAAATCAGCTGTTGAAATAGCTACATCAGTACGGTCCATATTAGTTAATGCTGACATAACTTTTATAGCAGGACCTTCCCATGATACATATACTCCTTCAATTTCAGGGTGATATGTCATAAGTTCTATTGTTTTTTCATATGCTTCATCTTCTGTATCAAATGATGCAAAACCTGCTATTTTCAAATTAGGATATTCTTCACGAAGAATTTGTTCAGCAGCATTATCACGCTGATTAGTAGCGTAGAAAGTTTTGTTATGCTTTATAATTCCTATATTAGTTTTATTATGTTTCGTCATATACTCTCCAAGGCCTCTTCCGGCAAATCTTCCATGAGATCTTTCGTTTACAGAAACACAAGTCACATAGTCGTCTACAGAAAATTCGTTTGGAACATTAGTAATCAAAACTAATTTAGTCTTACTATTAGCTATTTTTTTAAATATTTCAGCAGTTTTTACGCTGTCAGTTGGAATTGCAATGATTATATCTGGCTCTAATGTTAATAAGCCTTCTAACTGCTTACATTGCATAACTGGATCAAAATGTGCATCAGTAATTGCAAGCAAAGAAACACCTAGTGAATTAAAGACATCTTTTATAGCTTGCTCATGCAATTGCATCCAAGACTTTCCTGTATAATGAAATGATATTGCAGCTGTGTAATTTCCTGCTTTAATTTGTTTACGATTTGCATTAGTAAGTTGCAAATCATCAATAGATGAAGCCTTTTCGCCAAAAGGACCTCTTCCTATTCCGGAAGTTGAACCTCTTACAATTAGCTCTGTTGGAATAATAATTTTTTTATATCCTAACTCTGAATCACTATAGTGCATTGCATTATCATTATCGTTTTCTCTAATTCTTTCTATAATAATATTTGCTGCATTTTCTGCTATTTTTAAAGTATTTTGAGCTATTGTTGTAATTGGTGGGTTATGAAGTGGTGCCCACTCAAAATCATTGAATCCAACTACAGATAAGTCATCTGGACAACTTATATTGTTTTTTTCTATGAATTTAAAAACAGAAAGAGTTGTTGAATAATTTGCTGAAAATATTGCCGTTGGCGGATTTTTACCTAATAGTATTAATCTTAAACTTTTTTGTATATCTTCTTCTGAATCTATATCAGAAATAATATTTGTTGAATTAAAATCAATACTATTATCTTCTAGTGCTTTTTTATATCCGTTTATTCTTTCCATATTAGACTCTAAATTTTTACTAGTACAAATCAATGCAATATTTTCATGACCGCTTTTTAGTAAGTGGTTTGTAGCTTTATATGCCCCACCTATATTATCAGATAGTACTAAATCAGCATTAATTCCTTCGATTGTTCTTCCAACTAATACAATAGGTACCTTAACTAAACTTAAAGTCTTTTTTATAGCTTCATCTTCTATATCTGCCAAAACTATTAACCCTAGAGCATTAGGAGAATTTATTAGTAAATTAGAATATATATCTAACTTCTTTTTATCGCTGTCATAGTTGGCTGATACCAATGAAATTCCGTGATTTTTCATTACCTCATCAAGATGTTTTTTTACTTTTAATTGAAAAGGGTTGCATATATCCGAAGAAAGTAAAACAACATACTTATTAATGTTCATATTTTCATTAGAATTTATTTTGCTTTTTTTAATCACAAAATTAGGCGGAGTATCAAGATTCTTTATTACATCCTCTACTCTTTTAACTAATTCTGGACTTACATATCTTGTTTTGTTTACAACGTGAGAAACCGTTGCTGCTGAGACTCCTGCTATTTTTGCAATATCATTAATAGTCGCCATTATATTTCACCAATCCCATATGTTAATTAATTATTAATAAATTATAATTATCAAAATTTTCTATTTAATATTATTTTGATTATATTCTTTGGATTTTTTAGTGTCAAGCAAAACACTGTTAGATTGCGTATCTAACTCAATTTTATAATCAAATAAATTTTTACCTTTATTATATTTATTTATTCTAAATATATATCAAGTTCAACTAAGATTCAGGTGAAGTTTGATCTCCATCTGAATCTTAGTTGAACTTATCTAAGGTCGTGCCACTGTTATCTCACGCTTAAAGAAGTTAGCGTGTTACAGTGGCTAGACATCAGATAAATTTAAAATATCTACATATAATCTCCCACTTATCAGACTGATAATGGGACTTTCTAGTCTTACTTAAGGCACATGAAAATAAATAACAAGTCCAAAGTTGCCATGAATATTTTTCATTAGGCAAGGAGGTGAATTGCCCTCATAGCAGGCCTATTAGGTCAATTTACCAACGCAGGATAATGGAAAATAGGCTGGCAAATGGACTTGTTATTTTTTTGATTGTGCCTAAATAACAAATTGTCTTAAATATTTATAGCTTAGCTCTAAAGACTTTTCAATCTCTTCTTTACCACCTTCAAAAGCTTTATCTTCTATTTCAACACAAGTACAGCCCTTATACCCTATGTCTGTTAGCGATGAGACATATCTACCCCAATCTACATCGCCAAGTCCAGGTAATTTAGGAGACATAAATTCTAAAGGATAAGCCATGATACCAACATCATCTAACTTATCTTTATATATTTTTATATCTTTGTAATGAACGTGGAAAATTTTATTTTTAAATTCATATAAAGGTTTTATATAGTCAATATGTTGCCAAACAAAGTGAGACGGATCGTAATTTAATCCTAAATATTCACTGTCTATAAGTTCAAACATTTTTCTCCAGATCTTAGGTGTAGTAGCTAAGTTTTGTCCTCCTGGCCATTCATCTTTTGTAAATAACATTGGACAATTTTCTATTGCAATTCTAACACCTTGTTCTTCAGCTAGTTTAATAATTGGTGTCCATACTTCTTTAAAAATATCTAAATTTTCTTCTACAGTTTTATCTTGAACTCTACCTATAAATGTTGTAATTGTATTTACTCCAAGCCTTGGTGCAGCAACAATCATCTTTTTAAGATGTTCAACATATGCAGAACGTTTTTCTAAATCTGGATCTAAGGTATTAGGATAATATGCCAATGCTGAAATTTCAATACTTTTCTCCCAGCATAAATCCTTTATATAATTAATTTTTTCATCATCAAGTTCATCTATATCAATATGGGTTACTCCAGCATATCTTCTTGTTGCTTTTTGTTTAGGCCAACATGCAACCTCAATACACTCATATCCTAAATTTGATGCTACATTTATAACTTCTTCAAAAGAAGCGTAATCTAAAATAGCACTTACAAATCCTAATTTCATAAATTCAACTCCTCATTAATTTGAATTTTTATATTATTACGTAAATTTTACTATGTTTTTATATTATCATATTAATAATATAATGTAAAGGTTTTTGAAGGTGCGGTTTAAATAAAATATAAAGAAAAACTCAAGAATTACTAAGTAAATTCTTGAGTTTTTGTAAAAATTTTAATCAATTTTTTCCCATTGTGAAGTAGTACTAGATTTTAATACAGCTGCGCAAACTTTCTCTACTTTATAACCTTCTTCGAAGCAAGTAGATGGTTGTTTTTTCTCAACTATAGCTTTAATAAATTCGTATATTTCAATAGTTTTAAGCTCACCGTAACCTATATTCATTCCTGGTATGTTCCAAGTAACCTCTCCATAGAAATGTGCAGGTCCAGTATAAATTGTTTTGAATCCTCTTCTATCATCAGGATCTTTAGCAAAACAAACTTGTAATTCGTTTAATCTTTCATAGTTAAACGCTATTGAACCTTCTGTTCCATGAACTTCAAAAGTAATAAAGTTATTTCTACCCCATGCATTTCTTGTTGCTTCAATGCTTCCTACTGCTCCGTTCTTAAATTTTACTAAGAATAAGTTTTCGTCATCAACATCAACTGCTACTCTCTTAGCATCAGCACCAAGTTTTACTGTTCCAAGTAAATCTACTCCGCCTTCTTGTACTGGTCTTTCCTTAATGTATGTTTCAACCGTAGATACAACTTCCTTAATATCTCCAGCAAGATATTGAGAAATATCAATAACATGAGATGCGATATCTCCTAAAGTTCCAGCTCCAGCTATTTTCTTTTGGAATCTCCATGATAATGGTGAATTTGGATCAGCACTCCAGCTTTGAAGATATGTTGCACGTACATTTAATATTTTACCAATAGATCCTTCATCAATAAATTTCTTAGCGAGTACTATTGCAGGAACTCTTCTATATTGATATGCACACATGCTTATTATGTCATCTTTTTTAACTTCTTCTGCTGCATCTGCCATTGCTTTAGCGTCTTCTGAAGTACTTGAAATCGGTTTTTCACAAAGTACATGTTTTCCAGCTTTTAATGCGGCTATTGATATTTCAGCATGTGAATCGTTTGGTGTACAAATACTTACAATATCTATTTCTGGATCATTTATAACATCATGCCAATCTGTACAATACCCTTCAAATCCAAATCTATCCTTTGCGTCTTTTGCTATTTCTGGTTCTATATCACATACAGTTTTTAAAACTGGTACTGCTGGTGCTGGCCAAAAGAATTTTGGCATATTAGAATATGCAACTACATGTGCCTTTCCCATAAATCCTGCGCCAATTAAACCTACTTTTAATTTTTTCATTTTTTATTCCTCCTAATTTTAAATTTAATTTAGTATTTTAAAACTTATTTCTATTTGCTTATTATCACAAAATATCTTATTTCTTTTTACCTTGAGTAACATTACTTAATGCAACTGCAGCAACAATAATTAATCCTCTTACAATTGTCTGTTGCGCACTAGTAAGACCTCCAAGTATTAATCCGTTATTAATTACACCCATAAGGATTGAACCAACTAAAGCTCCAATAACAGATCCTGTTCCACCACTCATGGCAGTACCACCTAAAACTACCGCAGCGATTACTGACATTTCATCTCCATCTCCAAAAGAGAATCTTCCAGCCTGCATACGTCCTGCATATAAAATTCCAGCAAATGCGGCAACAACACCAGATATGATGAATATAGCAAGTTTTATTCTTTGTGTTTTAACTCCACTATATTTTGCTGATAATTCATTACCACCTGTAGCTAATACGTGTCTTCCAAAAGGTGTTTTGTTGAACACGATTATACCTATGATGTAAAAGACTATTGTCCAAAGAATTAGTACTGAAATTCCAAAAACATTACCAATACCAAATATGCTTGTAAATGTAGTATTTTTTATTGGTACAGCTGCAGTATCAGTAACCCACATAGCAGTACCTCTTATAGCTGACATCATACCCATAGTAGCAAGGAAAGATGGCAATCTAAGTTTTGTTACTAAAAAACCATTAAATGCACCTATTACAAGTCCAAATCCTAGTCCACAAACTAGTGCAAGCGCAATAGAATTAGTAGATTGAAGAACTAACGACACAATCATAGCACTCATTGCTGCAACAGCACCAACAGTTAAATCTATTTGTCCAGCTGCTATAATAAATGTTCCGGCTACAGCCATTATAGATATCATAGCTGTTTGTCTTAATACATTCATTAAATTATTGGTGCTTAAGAAACCCTTTTCGCTTAGAGTTATAGAAAATAGTATAAATACAACAACGAAAACTATATAAACCATATACTTGTTCCATTGTAAATTTTCAAAGGTAGATTTTAGATTATTTTTTTTGAATTGCAATTTGTAACTCCTCCTCCGTAGCTATTTCTTTTCTATCAAGTTCTCCTGTTATTTTTCCATCAAATATTGTGATAATCCTGTCGCATACAGCAAGGAGTTCAGTTAACTCTGAAGACACAAACACAACGCCATTCCCCTCATCTGCGAACTCTCTTATAATGCTTATAATCTCAGATTTAGCTCCAATATCAACACCCGCAGTAGGTTCGTCTAACATAAGTACTTTGGGTGATGTATTTAACCACTTAGCAAGTACTATTTTTTGTTGATTACCACCAGATAAAAGACCTATTGTTTTATTTATGTCACTGGTTACTACATTTAATCTTTCTATATTCGCTTTAACAAGTTCATTTGCTAAATCTTCATCAACAGTAACTTTATTTGATTTTACTAATCTTTTTATAACTGGAAGTATTGCATTTTCTTTCACTGAATGTTGCAAAACCAAACCTTGCTTTCTTCTGTCTTCAGGAATTAAAGCAAACTTATTTTTTATTGCATCAATTGGACTCTTGTGTTCAAGTGCTTTTCCTTCAAGTTCAATTGTCCCGCCTAATTTTTGACGAAGTCCAAATATTGCTTCTAAAATTTCAGTCCTTCCGCTTCCCATTAAGCCTGCAATTCCAAGTATTTCACCTTTCTTTAGCGAAAATGAAATATCATTTATTTTCTCGTTTATACTAACATGTTCTAACTTTAGTAAATCCTCACCATTTACATCGTAGGATCTTTCAACCCATTCAAATTTTTTCTGAGAATTTTCACCACCAACCATATGGGAAATAATTGCATCTAAATCAACATTTTGAATTTTATCAGATACGACAAGTTTTCCGTCTCTTAATATAGTAAAAGAATCAGAAATTTCTAATATCTCATTCATTCTATGAGATATGTAAACCATGGAAACACCTTTCGCCTTTAATTCTCTTATTATTTTGAATAACTGTTCTTTTTCAGAATCTGAAAGGGATGCAGTAGGTTCATCAAGAACTAATATTTTGGCATTTTTAGATATAGCTTTTGCTATTTCTACCATCTGGCTCATTCCAACACTAAGTTGATTAACTTGTATATTAGGGTCAATATCAAGTCCTAATTCTTCTAAAACTTTGACTGCATCTTGAGTCATTTTCTTTGTATCCCTCAAGTAACCCTTTGTTATTTCTTGGCCCAAAAATATATTTTCAGCTACAGTCATTGTTTGAACTAGCGAAAGCTCCTGGAATATCATAGCTATTCCATTTTCTTTTGCATCTTTACTGCTTAATATTTTTTTTAACTGACCTTCAACATATATTTCTCCACCATCAGCTACATAAACACCAGTCATAATCTTCATCAGTGTTGATTTTCCAGCACCATTACTTCCAATAAGTGCATGAACTTCGCCTTTTTTTAAAGAGAAGTTAACATCATTTAAAACAGTTGAAGATCCAAATACTTTTTTAATATTTTTCATTTCTAAAATAGCTTGGCTCATCTCATCACTCACTTCTTTACTAATTAGCCTGCGGATTTATGAAAAATCCGCATAGGCTGACTAAATTTTTCCTAAAATGTAGATTACTTATTTTACTTAGATGCTTCTACAAGCCAATCTGGAGCGTCTACATGATAAACGTCTTTGTAAGCTTGAACCAGATTATTTTTATCTACTTTTTTAGCTGGAACAGCAACATAAGGTGGAGCTTCTTTTCCTAAAAGAGAATAAGCTGCGAGTGTTGCTTCTGCAACACCTTGGTCATATGGTAATTGAGCTCCAAGTCCAAGTACAGTTCCTTGAGCAATTTCTTTTGCAATATTATTTCCAAGGTCTATAGTACTAACTTTAACTTCATTACGCCCAGCTGCTTTTACAGATGATAATACACCTTCAGCTACTACATCCCAATGCGCAAAAACTGCATCTAATTTAGGATTTTGTGTAAGCATAGCATCAGCAACAGTACTTGATTGATTAACATTTGTGAATCCCATTTTTGATACAACTTTAATATTTGGATATTTTTCCTTCATTGTTTTCTCAAATGCCTCAAGCCTTTGGTTTGTAACGAAGTAATCAACATCGTAGAAAACTTCACCTATAGTTCCTTTACCCTTAAGAGCTTGTCCAATAATATCAGCTGCAACAACTCCATTTCCATAATTGTCGGCAGAAACACAACTTACATAGTCTTTACCAGCCTTAAAATCCTTAGGAATATTATCCATGAAAACTAACTTTATTCCAGCATTAGATACTCTTTTAAATGCATCTGCTGTAGCAGTTGCATCTGTTGGAAGTCCGATTAAAACATTAGGTTTTAATGCTGTTAAAGTTTCAAGGTCTGTAACTTGGCGTTCAGCAGAAAAGTTAGCATCTGTTGTTCCAACAATTTCAATTCCAAACTTAGCAAAAGTATCCTGTAAACCTTTTAATTGGGATGCTGACCAATCATTACCGCCATAATGAAAACTTATAGCAGCTTTGTATTTACCCGCTTTAACTTTCGCTATTTCATCATCAGTTAATTTTAATGTATTGGCATTTACAGCTGTTTCGCCATTTGGACCTGTCGATTTTATTGTTCCATCATCTTCTGAAGCAGTACTTTGAGTATCAGCACTCGACTCAGTTACAGTTGAATCTGTTGATGCAGTTTCTGTAGTTTTTGAACCACAACCTATAAGCCCCGTAGTCATAAGCGCTACTGAAATTAATAAAGCAATCCCTTTTTTCATATTCTTTTCCCCTTTATATATAAATTTAAATAAAATTATCTATTTATAATATTTCTTTAAGGTAGTTATATGATGTCTCACATGCTTCAACAGGAGATCCATTATATCCATCGATTTCTACTAACCAATCTCCGCTATAATTCTTTTCTTTTAATAAGTCAACAATTTTCTTTAAATCAATATCACCTTTTCCGAGTGGAACAAATGCTCCATCCTTTAAATCTTTTAAATGTACATATTTTATACGATCAAAATACTTAGTTAATAATTCAATAGGATCACTGCCACCAGCAACAAGATGTGCAATATCCGGGCAGAATGGAATATCAGTTAAAGAAAATATTTTATTTATTTGCTCTGGACTTTGCCCCATAGATCCAAGATGTGGATGATATGATGCAATTAATCCGTGTTTTTTAACGATTTCATTAGCTTTATCAAGCCCTGCAGCAAGTAAATCATAATCAGAATCTAAAATTCCAGTAGCTCTTATAGCCCCTCCGCCTAAAACAATATGCTTAGCTCCAAACTTTGCTGCTAAAGCTGTAATTTTATCAATTCTAAAAAGCTCATCTTCTAATGCATCTTTATAAATAAAATTTCCACCTACATAAACACCTAATAAATCTATATCGTATTTATTTAATAGTTGTTTAAATTTTTCTGGATCATCTTCATAATTAGAAAGATTACCATCGAATAGTTCAATTGCACTATAACCTTTAGATTTAATAATTTTAATAGCTTCTTCGTCATCACACATAGTAACATAGCGTATATCTTTTACACTTGTTACACCTCCTCCAGCTCCTACTAGAGCGCCAAACGCATTAGTCATATAACCAATTTTAATCATAAATAATACTCCTTTACATATAATATTTTTTATTCAAGTTAGATTAATTTAATTAAGCAGTTTTTAATTCGGTAAAATTTACGTAATTTTTGTTTACACACTAAGATTAACATCATTTTTTTCTTGTGTCAATAATCGTTTACAATTTTTCAAGAAAATTTTTTATATATATTTTCTGTATAAATGTACCATAAATCACTTTTATATAACATTTATTACATTTATTACTATATAAACTATAGTAAACGTTATTATTTATGTTGACTTTTAACAGTTATTATATGATAATGAAAATAATTCAGTAAATATTACGTAATTTTAAAAAAATAAATAATGATATTTTACGGAGGGATAAATATGAAGAAATTAAACATTGGATTAATTGGCGCAGGATTTATGGCTAAAGCTCACTCAATGGCATATGCAACAATGCCTATGTTTTTCCATCCAGCTCCTGCTGAAGCTGTGAGAAGAACAATCTGCGATGTTACAATTGAAAGCGCAAAAGAAGCTGCTGAAAGATATGGATTTGAAAAATATACAACTGATTGGAGAGATATAGTAAGCGACCCTGAAATCGATGTAATCGATATAGCTACACCAAATGATTCTCATGCTGAAATTGCAATAGCTGCAGCAAAGGCTGGAAAGCAAATAATTTCAGAAAAACCATTAGCTAGAACTGTGAGTGAAGCTAAAGAAATGTACGATGCTGTCATTTCATCTGGAGTAACTCATATGGTTGCTTTTAACTATAGAAGAACTCCAGCAGTAGCTTTAGCTAAAAAGTATATAAGTGAAGGAGCAATAGGAAAAGTATTAAATTTCAGAGGAACATATCTACAAGATTGGTCAGCTGATCCTAATTCTCCATTATCATGGAGATTCAAAAAAGATATTGCTGGATCAGGTGCTTTAGGAGATATAGCAACACATTCAATAGATATGGCTAGATATCTAGTTGGAGAAATTGCTGAAGTTTCTGCATTAAGCCAAACATATATATCTGAAAGACCAATTCAATCAGGTGGTTCAGATAAATTAGGAACAGTAAAATCTAATGATGATGTTCCTAAAGGCAAAGTTGATGTTGATGATGAGAACTTATTCTTAGTGAAATTTGAAAATGGAGCTGTAGGAAGTATTGAAGCTACAAGAAATGCATGGGGCAGAAATAACTTCTTAACATTTGAGATACATGGAACATTAGGCTCAATTTGTTTTGATTACGAAAAAAGAGACGAGCTTCAAGTATGTTTCGCTAAAGATGCAGATGACAGAAGGGGCTTTAAAACAGTATTTACAGGACCAAGCCACCCTTATGGAGAATCATTATGGCCTATTCCTGCACTTGGAATAGGTTATGGAGAAACAAAAATAATTGAAACTTACGATTTCTTTAAATCTATTGTTGATAAAACTGAGGTTTCACCTAATTTTGAAGATGGTTATAAAGTTGCATTAATATGTGATGCAATAATTGAATCTTCAAAAACTGGATTATGGACTAAAACCAATTGCAATAATGTAAATTAGGACCTGTATGTTATAACCATAATTATTAATCATAATGTAACTATAATTTAATCACAATTATTCATCGAAGTTATGATTGTAAATTTTTTTAATTATTAAAATTACTTAAAACTTCGATGAATTTTTCTTTTTGAATTCATAATTTATAAGTCTTTATTGATACTTGTTTATCAAATAATCAACGAAATTACATGTTCAGTAATAAAGAGTTTAAAATGACCACTAAGGAAATAACGTTATATATAATAAAAGAAAATCTAAACGAAAAACGGCATCAGTTAAATGAATTAGTAAACCAAAAAAATTTAGTGATAACTGATGATATTTTAAGGATTAGCCAGGAAATGGATATATTAACTATAACATATTATAAAAAGTTAAATGCTTCACAAATATAGCTAACAAATTAAATATATAAATATGTTTTTTATTTTTACAAAGGTTAAGGTTATAGCTTAAAAATATAAATACAATTCTTATTTAGTAAAGTGCTTGTTGAGATTTAAAAACCTAATTGCAATATATGCTATTTCTATTGTTTTTTAGATAATTTTTGTTTATTCAAGGGGAGTTATGAGAATGGATAAAAAAATAATGAATTTTAAAAAAAATACTAAACACTTAAATAATCTTAAAATAGTAATTTTAAAAAATATATTTTTAAAATTATCACTTAGAAATATGACTATAATAAAAAGTTTTATTGCTATATGGATAGTTTCTATTTTAACTACTCTTATTATCGGAGTAGAATCATTTATTTCTATAAATTTAGCTCATAAAGAACTTCAGCTAATGTATACAAGTTGTCTTGAGAGAGAAATCAAAATAAATTCTATCAATCTGCAACTAAATGAATTAAAGATTGACATACCAAATCAAATAGATTATCCAAGCGATAAAAATATTGAACTTATAAATAAATCACTTGATGGGATTTCCTCCGATTTAGATTATTATAAAACACTACAATTCTCAAAAGAGGATGATAATTTCAACATATACATAAGTGAAATTTTTGACACTCTTAAAGCTAACTATAATGAAGTAACAAAAATTAACACTAAGAACTCTTCAGATAAAATGATTGCTAAAAGTAATTTTGATGCAACCTACACTAAATTCTCAAATGTACTCTCTATGTCAGCTAAAAAAAATAAAGTTAATGCTGAAAATCTATATGCTGAAAATAAAAAAAGCTATGTAAACAGTATAATTATCTTTGTGATTCTCTTTATAGCTTCAATTTTATTTATATCTACAATTGCGATTATTATAATCAAATCTGTAAGAAAGTCTATAGGTGATTTATCTACCATTTTAAAAACTTTAGCTGTTGGTGATTTCTCAGTGAATATACAAAGTGATGAAAAGACTGAGCTAGGCCTTATGAAGAAAGAGCTCGGGATTACTGTAAATTCAATTTCTAGTATTTTAAAAACTATTAAAGAAAGTAGTACATTAACTTTTGAAAATTCTATGTCTCTTTCATCTATCTCTAAAGAAATGAACAATACAATGCAGGGAGTTTCTAATTCTATACAAGATATATCTAGCGGTGCTACTGTTCAATCAAATGAATTAATGCTAATAAACGATACTTTTTTAAGATTTGGCGGAGAAATAGATAATATTGTTTCATCTATACAACATGTTGACGGAAACACTAAATCAATAGATAATATGGCACAAAATAGCAATTCACAATTGTCAACTCTAATATCAACTATAAATATACTAAGTAATTCCTTTGATAATGTAAGTACAAAAATCAAAGGATTAGGAATTAAAATCTCAGAAATTAATGAAATAACTGATATCATAAAAGGTATTGCAAATCAAACTAATCTCCTATCTTTAAATGCATCTATTGAAGCTGCAAGAGCAGGTGAATCAGGTAAGGGATTCGCAGTAGTAGCTAATGAGATTAGAAATTTAGCTGAAAAATCTAATAAAGCTTCTGATAATATTAATATACTACTTAAAGATGTTTCTAACGATACAAATGATGTAGTATCTGCCACAAATGACGTAAATTTAGAATTAAAACAACAAATAAATATCATACAAGATTCAATTAGCGATTTCAAAGAAATAATGAAAGCTATTAATAATATTCTTCCACAAATCGAAGAAATAAACGTTACCATTGAAAATATAAATGATAAAAAGAATCAAATTGTTGAAACAATAAATTCTATTTCAAGCATATCAGAAGAAAACTCAGCTTCCTCTAAAGAATTAGCTGCTTCAACTGAAGAAATAACTAAATCATCTCAAAGTTTAGCTGAAACTGCAGAGCTATTTGAAGATAATTCTAATAAACTTATTAAACAAATTAGTAATTTCAAGTTGAAAGATAAGTGATAAAGAAAGCTAAAGCTACAATACTTTTAAGCATATCTTAATTGAAATATTAAATTAAAAGGAGATATTAAAATGAAAAAAAATTATTTTGGTATATATTTAGAAGAAACTAAAATTAGCAGATCACTTTCTAATGAAATAATAAATAAAATTACTATGCCTACTAAAGCATCTGAGGGCGAAATTCCAGCCCCTTCAAGAATAATTAATGTAATTGATTCTGTTTTAAAAATTTTATATCCCGTTCCTCCACATCTAAATAAATGAACAGTGTAATGTAGGAGGTAGCTAATTTTATACAAGAGATCTCAACTGGCACCACTATTCAATCAAATAAATTAATTTTAATAAGCTTATTAAACAAATTCGTAATTTCAAGTTAAAAGATGAGTAAAAAGTAAACTAAAGCTTAAATGCTTTAAAGCATGTATTAATTAAAATATCAAAACTAAGGGGGACAAAAAGATGAAAAAAAATTATTACATTGGCATAGATTTAGGAGGAACTAAAATCAGTGGAGCACTTTCTGATGAAAATGGTGAAATAATAAGTAAAATTACTATGCCTACTAAAGCACACGAGGGGGAATCTCCAGTTCTTTCAAGAATAATTAATGTAATTGAGTCTGTTTTAAGTGATGCTAACAAGACTACTAGTGATATAAAAGCAATTGGAATCGGATCTCCAGGGCCTCTAAATGCTAAATTAGGACTTATTGTTGAAACGCCAAATCTTCCATTCAAGAATTTTAATTTAGTAAAACCTATTGAAGAGAAATTTGGTGTACCTACATATTTAGATAATGATGCAAATGTTGCTGCTATAGGTGAATTCCTCTTTGGTGCTGGAAAAGGCAGTGAAAATATGATTTTTGTTACTGTATCTACCGGTGTAGGTGGCGGAGCAATAATTAACGGAAAAATTTACAGAGGAAACACTAACAACGCCCTTGAAATAGGACATACTACTGTTAAAGCAGATGGTCCAAGATGTAATTGTGGAAATTACGGCTGCGTTGAAGCTCTTTCTTCAGGAACTGCAATTGCAAGAATAGCAACTGAAGCAATAGAAAAAGGTGAAAAAACAACACTTAAAAACTACGAAAAATTTTCTGCATATGAAGTTTTCATAGAAGCTGAAAATGGTGACAAAGTTGCAAATAAAATTATAAATAATTCTCTTAATTATCTTGGAATCTGCATTGCAAACACAATATCGTATTTTGATCCTGAAATAGTTATTTTAGGTGGTGGAGTGTCAATTGGACATGGAATTGTAATAGATACTGTACAAGCAATTGTAAAGGAGAGATGTTTTAAAACGCTCTCAGAAAATACAAAAATAGTTCTAGCAGGACTCGGAAATGATGCTGGAGTTATTGGTGCAGTTGCTCTTGCAATAACAGAAAGCAAATAATTAATTCTTTATTTGGTATAGCATAAGCTCGAAAAATAATGATTTATGAGTAGTATAATTAAGTAACGAGGTGAGTATAAAATGCAAATATTTCATATATTTAACTTATCTATTGAGCAATGGCTTTGGATAATGGTAGCGGCATTCTTTATAGGATTTTCCAAAACCGGAATTAGTGCCTTTTCAATGCCTGCTATACCAATTATAGCCACTGTATTTGGAGGTAAAGAGTCAACAGGTGTAATATTGCCTATACTCCTTGTAGGAGATATTTTCGCATTATATTATTATAATAGGCATGCAAAGTTGAATAACATAAAAAAACTTTTGCCTTCGGCATTGATTGGAATAATACTTGGAGTTATAGTTGGTAATTATATTAGCGATAAACAATTTAAGGCAGTTATAGCTATCTCAGTTTTAATATGTCTAATTACTTTAATTTATACTGAAAAAAAGGGCGACAATCTAAAAGTTCCTCAAAATACCTTTTTCTATTCTCTTACAGGCATTACTTGTGGATTTACGTCTATGATTGGAAATGCAGCAGGACCAATATTCAGTGTATATCTACTTGCTACAGGATTTAAAAAAAATGATTTTATGGGGACAACCGCTTGGTTTTTCTTCCTTATAAACTTATTTAAATTGCCACTGCAAGTCTTGTTTTGGCATAATATTTCCATTAAAACAATTTTTCTTACATTTAGCATGGTACCTGCCATAGCTATAGGAGCAGTACTCGGAGTTTTGATAATTAAAAAGCTTAATGAGAAACTATTTCGTAGTATTATTTTAGCTGTGACAGCAATAGCTGCAATAAGATTATTCATATAAGTAACTTTTCAAAATAAACATGACCATCAATTAATACTGATGGTCTTATTCTATAGAATAATGAAATTTTTAAAAAGCGTATATATAACTAAAGTTATGAATATGACATAAAGACATTAGCCTAAAAATAATATATTCTTGTCTATTTCATCCTTTGACTTAAAAGCTCTTGGATGTATTTAAAATTATTTATAGAGCATTAGTATTACTAGTGTACGCTTTGTATTTAAATGGAATTATAATTTGTCCGTTAACTATTTTATAATCTGTATTTTCAGTAGGCTTTAAATTGTTAACTAAGTTCATTCCGACTCTATAAAGTAGTTCTGCTACAGTTTTTGGATCTTGAATAACAGTACCAGTCATAAATCCTTTATCAACTAACTCTTTAGCTTCAGGTAATGCATCAATTCCAACAACTGCTATACTCTTTGTTTTATTGCCTTTGTTATATCCATACTTTTGAAGCGCCTCAATAGCTCCTATTGCCATAGCATCATTATTAGAGATTATTGCTTCAATACTCCCACCATATTTTAAAAATAAGTTATCAACAGAATTTCTAGCTAATTCTTTTAACCAATTAGCATTAACAAGAGAAAGTTCTTGTGTTTTTATACCTGCATTATTGAGAGCTGAAATAACATATTTTGTTCTATTAATTGCTACTGGATTGTCAGATTCCCCCCTTAACAAAACATACTGCAAGATATTATCATTGTTTTTGTCTAGTGTTTTCTTATTAGTATTCCATAAATCAATAAGAATTTTGGCCTGGACAGCAGCAGCTTCATTAGCATTTTCTAATGTAAAAACAACTTTATCATAGTATTGGGGTGCTTTAGATACTGCTTGTGGGTCAACACTTAATAGAATTAGTGGAATATTTTTAGGTTTAACACTTAAAATAACATTTTCTACAAATGGTTCACTTATATCTGCTAAATTTGCTATTATTAGATCAGTATTACTTCGAGAAATGGAATCTATTGTTTCATTTTGTACAGCTATATTATTTTTTCCATCATAGAAAGTAAATCTAATTTTATCTTTATTTTCTCTTTCAATTGCTTCTAAATTTTGTTTTATTTGTACCATAAAGAGGTCATCAAAACTATATAATAATACAGCTGCACGAACTATATTTTTATTGTTAGTGTTAAAACTTGAAATAGAAAATATATTAGCTTTAGCTGTATTTGTTAATGTCATTAGTACGATAATAATCAATGCAATTATTTTTTTTAATATTTTCATTATAATCCTCCGCTATGTATAGCTGTTCTAATTTATATATTCAATGTTATGTTGTTTATAAATTTAAAATTTATTCCGTATAGTTCTCTAATTCTATCTAATGTTAATCGTTTCCAGCTGTGATATAATAGTCTTATGGATGTGCGCTTCTGGGCTGGGTGCCCTTTTTGGGGGTATTAGTTCAACTAAATTCAGCCGGAGTTAAAACTCCATCTGAAAAGTTTCACTTTATATATTTTAAGTTAATCCCCTTTGTAAATTTTTACGACTTTTGCATATATATTAGCAATTAGAAATTGACTGCTGATAATGAACACTGTCAATTAATTTAAGGGGGTATTTTAATGAATTATGACCAAATAGAGGATCAAGTCAAACTAGCTAAAACTGGCAACTCTGAAAGCTTAACCAAGCTGCTGCTCCAATTTAAACCTTTCATATTTAAAACTGCTAAAAATTTTAATATAAAAAATTATGATGAATATGATCTTGTACAAATAGGCTATATTGCTTTAATTAATGCTGTAGACAAATATGATACTTCAAAACATTCATTTTCAAGCTATGTCTATAGTGCAATAAAAAACGTAATGAAATATACAGCAAGAGAAAATAAAAAACATCAAAATACACTAAGTATCAATGCATCTATTGATGGGAATTGTCCTAATGACTTTACAGAGTTTCTACAAAGTAATGAGAATTTAGAACTTGATTATTTGGAGCATGAACGAATATTGAATATTCAGAGAATAGTTTCAGATCTTGAGCCTGATGAATTCGAACTTATATTCTTCGTATATTATAATAACTTTTCACTTACGGACTATGCTGCTAAGAAAAAGATTTCTTACTCAAAGATAGTTAGGAAGAAGAACTTTATTTTAGATAAGCTTGGATCCATGCTTAGACAAAATATAAAAAACTAGTAGAACCCACACCTGGCCTTGTGGGTTCTACTAGTTTTTTGTGCAATTTAGTTTTAATATGATTATATCATTAACTGTAATTAGTTTCACTATGTATTCTATATTTAACTGCTCTCAATTTCCGTATATAAATTGGATATTTTCTATATATTTAAAATAGGTCCTATAGTTATCAATATTATCCTGAAGGTTATTATTTTTAATCCAATCTAAATACCTATTAAATAAATTTAATATTTCTAAATCCTTCGTATCCAATAATTATCCCTCCTTGACAATAACCTTTATCATTATACAACATTTATTGTATATATTACCATATGGATAATTATTTAAATTCTTTAATATAATTATTATTTAGTTTATTAATCTTACTTTTTAGCTGTAAGCTGCCCATTCAAATTATCAATCTCATTCAATAATTTCTGCATTTCCAAACCCTTCTTTTGAAGTTCCAAATTACTCTTATCCATCAAACGCTCTTCCAATGCTTTTAATGAATTTTCCATCTCAACCTTATGATCTGCTTTAAGCTTATCAATTTCACCTGCATATTTATCTTGTAAATTCTTAATTTCAGTCTTACTATCTCTTTCAGCTTGATCTAATTTCTCTACTTGATCTTTATAGAAATTAATCATATTATCCTTATTATCAATTTCCCCTTGTAGCTTTGTGACTACATTTCCAAGTGATGTTTTATCTGATACAAGCAGATTATTATCTTTCTTAATGCTCTCCAAACTTTTTTCAAGTTCTATATTTATATTCTTATACTCTTTATATTCTGCAACCTGATCTTGAAGATTATTATTATTTCTATTTGCTATTTCTATAGCCTTAGATTTATCAATAATCTCAGCTTCTAATTTATCATTTTTATCAGATAATAATTTATTTCTATCTTCTAATTCAGTAATTTGATTTTTTAGGGATTCTTTTTCATTTTTTAGATCTTGAACCTGCTCATATAAAGCACTTATAGCATTGTCCTTTGTATTTATCTGCTGGCTTAATTCTTCTCTTATTCTTTCTTCAGTTGTTGTGTTTTCTTCAAGGCTGTTTATGTAAAATTTAACTAAGCTATTAACTGTTGTTTGGAATACTTCAATGCTCTTTGCTCTATCACCAAGGGCACTCTTAGCACTATTTAATTCCAATGTATTAAGTAAACTTGTGAATGCTTCTTGCTGATTTAAGTTATTTTGACTAGCAAACTCCTTAAATCTATTGATATCTTCCTCATTTAGCCTAAAAGTTGCTGGTTTTATTATATTATCACCCATATGTTACCCTCCTAATTCTTGTATACACAAATTACATAGTAATGTAATGTATACATTTGCTTACAACTTAATTATACTGCTCTAATTTTACATATACAATAACTTTTTTAATTTTAATTACATTGTAATGTATACATTACAATGTAATTATTGTATACATATGATTTTATGTATACAAATTTAAAAATTAAAGAGCCATAATAATTAAAATGATACCTATGGACTGGACACATGAAAAAAAGTGTTTAGTCTGTAGGTATTTTTTTATATAATAGAAATAGCAATGGAGGACGAAAATGAGTAAAATTTTATTTACTAAAGAAGACATTATAAATTTAGAGAAAAATATAAATATTCTTAGAGTTAGTGAACGCTCAATAACATATACAGATGAATTCAAAAGACTCTTTATTGAAGAATATATGTCTGGTAAACTACCACGAGAAATATTTGCTGAAAATGGCTTTGACATTAATGTCATAGGTTTAAAAAGAATCGAACAATCAGCGTATAGGTGGAAGTCTTTGTATGATAAAGATGGAATTTTAGGACTAGATGATAACCGAAAATGCGCTAGCGGACGTCCACGTTCAAGAGAATTAAGCAAGGAAGAAATAATTGAAAGACAAGAAGCAAAAATAAAGTTGCTTGAATCGCAGGTAGAACTATTAAAAAAATTAGACGTGACAGAAAGGTTGCTGATAAACAAAAGTAAAAATCTAAAAACTGCTGATATATTTGAATTAATAAATGACACAATAACGGAACATCATTTCAAAAAACTAACAGGATATTTTTGTGAGTTATTAGCTGTTTCACGATCCGGATACTACAATTATATTAATTCCAAGGAACGTAGAATCGCTCGTGAAACGAAGGATTTAGAAGCCAAAAATATTGTTCTAAAAGCATTTAATCGCCGTGGATACAAGAAAGGTTCTCGTTCAATAAAAATGATTCTAGAGAATGAATTTAATATAGTTTATAGCCTTAAGAAAATACAAAGAATAATGAGGAAGTATAATATTGTTTGTCCACACAGAAAGGCAAATCCGTATAAACAGATGGCTAAAGCTACTAAAGAGCATAGGACTGTTCCAAATATTTTGGAAAGAAACTTTAAACAAGATATGCCTGGAAAAGTATTATTAACTGATATTACATACTTACCATATAACGGAAGTGATATGGCTTATTTATCGACCATTCTAGATGCATCAACTGGTGAAATACTAGCTCATCACATATCTAAGAGAATTACTATTGATATAGCAACTGAAACAATTTCTAAATTAACAAGGCAACGAAGAGTCAAATTACATGAAGATGCTTTCATCCATTCCGATCAGGGATGCCATTATACAAGCCCCATTTTTCAAAATTTACTAAAAAAAAGCAGCTTAGGACAGTCAATGTCACGACGTGGAAACTGTTGGGATAACGCACCTCAAGAATCCTTTTTCGGACACTTGAAGGACTCTGTTAAAACAAGAATATGCAAAACTTTTGATGAACTCAAAAGCAAAATAGACAAGTATATAATATATTACAACAATTATAGATATAAATGGAGTTTAAAAAAGATGACTCCTGTTCAATACAGAAATCATCTTTTATGTGCTTAACACTCTTTTTTATATTGTCCTTGACATAGGTCTCAGATTAAATTACAAATCATCATGGCTCTTTGTTTTTCTCCTGATCTTTTGGGGTAAATTTCCTCTTCCCTATGCTTTCTTTATAAGTAATTCCTTTTTTTCCTCATCATATCTAAGAATAACCGTTCTATCATCTTCAGTAATACCCATATCCTTAATAATCTTCTTTGGTATATTAAACTTACCTCTAGTTGAATTTTCGTCTGCATTACCATAGCACTTTGTTATGGCTACATTTAATATCTTTTCAATCATTATATCTGCCCTTTCTAGGTTAAATTTCATTTAATGGATTAGATCTTATTGCACTTCTCACCTGCTCATTATCTACATGAGTGTAAATTGTGGTAGTTGATATATTTTTATGTCCTAAAATAGTTTGAATAGTTCTAATATCAACATTGCTATGTTTGTAAAGCAGTGTGGCTGCCGTATGTCTTAATTTATGTGTTGTGTATTTACCTACATCAAGACCTGTGCTTGAAATATTCTTTTGCACTATGTATTGAACCTGTCTCTTGCATAACTGATTTTTTCTTTCAGATACAAATAGATAGCTATGTTTAATATGTTTTCTTTCTTCCATGTAATCTTCAATTGCTCTTAGACACATTTCATTTAAATAAATGGTCCTATCCTTATTTCCCTTCCCCCTGACAACAAGTGTATCTTCCCTAATGTCTTTAAACCTTATATTGCAAAGTTCTGAAAGTCTAAGACCGCAGTTTAAAAATAATGTTAAAATTGCTAAATCTCTTTTTTTATTTCTTCCCACTATGTCTTTAAGTAATCTTTTAGATTCATCTAAGTTTAAATAGTTAATTTGTTTATTGGGCTTCTTTGGAACCTCAAGCTCCCTGCATGGATTATTATTTATTATTTTAAGCTTGGTTTCACAATATTTAAAGAAAGATTTAATTGAAGCTATCTTTCTAGCTCTTGCAAAAGAGCTATTATTCCTTTCATTTTTTACATAGCTTAAAAATCCATACAAATCCTGCAACTCTATTAATTCTATAAAACTTTTATCAATCTCTAAATTCTGATACTTATCTTTGGTTTTTAAATAATTTATTAGTAACATTATATCAACTATATAACAGTATACGGTGCTAGATGCTTTTTCCTGAATAATATTCAAATAATCCTCGTAACTTTTAATTATCTCTGGTAGATCTTTATTCATTTGCTTTGCTCTCTTTCTTAAACTGGAATATCTATATTGTAACATTATTGCACCCATTCTATACAATTTCAAAAGATTTGAAAAAAATATTTTTGATTGCATACATATTTATATCCAAATCATAAAGGAGGGAATATCCATGGCTGTAACTACAACACTTAAAAGCAAAACTCTAGCTATTGAGGTTCAAACTGATACAGATAAAGCTGGCGATCCTATCTATGGAAAGAAGAGTTTTTCAGGAGTTAAATTAACTGCAACTGATCAAGGTGTTTATAACGTTACTGAAGCTATTAAATCAGTTTTAGACGTAAACACAAGAGACACTTACCTTAACGAAGTTGAAACAGTTTCTAATGTTTAAGCAGAGAGCCAAAAACTTGTTTTTTGTGCGAATCGCTTACTCCTATGACATTAGGAATAGGAGTTTCATTTAACAAACTCTAGTAAAGGAGGTACACTTTCATGGAATACACATTAAATATGGTATTTAATACTTCTGGTGGAAAGAAAACAACTTTTTCTATAACTGATGTTAAAAGCAGCTTAACTCCTCCTGAAGTAAATAGCTTAATGAACACAATCTTAACTGAAAATATATTCTCTACATCTTCAGGAGATTTAGTTTCAAAAGCGTCTGCTGCTATTGTAGCTAAAACAGTTACTACTGTTGCTATGTCTTAAGCAGATAAGTGAAAATCTAAAAGTGAGAGTCCAAATTTTACATTTGGGTTCTCGAACTTTCCCCTTGTGGGCATATATGATTTAGTTTCTTGAACTTAGTTAACTCATTTATGAGTTAACCTCATTAAAAAATTGATTTAGCGTAAATCGGTTAAGCAGACGTCTCGAATCTATGATTTGATGGTGGTCGCTTACTCTGTGAGTACTCATCTGAGGTTAGGAAGAGAAGTTTCATATTTACAAATCATAGCTATCGGATAAATTATATGAAAAGGAGTGAATACCATGGCAATTACAAAGGTTGCAAGTTCAAAATCTCTATCTATTGAAATTCAAAGTGGTACTGATACAAGCGGTCAGCCAACTTATTCAAAAAAGAGTTTTTCAAATGTAAGAAATGATGTTGATGCTCAAAATGCTTTCGATGTAGCTGAAGCTATTAAAACAGTACTAGATAAGCCAACAAGATCTTATTTTTTAAATTCAGCATCTACACTAGTAAATGCATAGCAGCTACTTTCAAGTGAAACTTGATTCAGGTGTCTGAATCTTAGTTGAACTTATAACCACAAGGGTCACAATGTCTAGAGTCTAGCCACTGCTATCTCACTCATCAATAGATGATGGGAGCGTTACAGTGGCTAGACACCAGAAAAATTTAAATAAAGGGGGTATACTTTCATGGAATATACTTTAAGTATGGTATTTAGAACTGAGTACGGAGAAAAAACTTCTCTATCAATTAATGGAGTTAAACCTGGTATCACTAAAGATGAAGTTGATGCCTTAATGGATACTATAATCTCAAAAAATATATTTGTAGTTTCATCTGGTGCATTAGTTGGCAAAGGATCTGCTCAGCTAGTTGCGAAAACTGTTACTAAATATGATATAGCTTAATATTAATAAGAGCAGTAGGAAAAAACTACTGCTCTTATTCTTTTGTCTTACTTTATAACTGAAATCGGAGGCTCCACTTCCATACTATTCCAGAATACAAAACATTGCATGAAATCAATCTTTCATGCAATGTTTTATTTAATTAAAAAGAATTCTTCTAAGTCTTATTAAAATTTTCATATTATATAAACATCGTTAAATAAAATTTCAACTGCTGCCTTATCATAGAATTCTCCATTATTTCTATTTTCAAATTTAAAATTTTCTTAGAATCGATTTAAAAATAACTAATTTGTTATAAATATATCTTTTAAGCGTTGCAAATCAATTCTATATATATTTGCAAAGAGTGATATTTTTATTATCTATTTTGTTACATTATTTGTACTATTATTGTTAACATTTTGTGTTATATATTTAGTATCAATATTAGTTATATTTTATGTACTAATATTTGTTTCATTATATGTTATAATTTAATTTACACTATTAGTAATAAAAATTGTTACTAATTTTCTTTTCTGATTATCATTTAATGGTTTTGCTACAATTTCTTTTATTACATCTTTATTCTTTATTACCATGACCCTGCCTACTTTGCTACATTATATATACTATTTATCCATCAAATTTTCCACCTAAATATTAAATGAAATACTAAGGTTTACAAATTACACTTATTTTCACTTTTAGTATTTATAGATTGATTAACTAGCTAGTTTAAAATCTTATTTAAATTTAATAGATAGTGGTGATTCCTCAGTCATAAAATTTAAAGGCGGTGAATTTGAAGGTACTGATATACAAACTCCACTTGATAATCTTAAAGCATCTCTAAATAAAGATAACTTTGAATTATCATCAATTTTAGCAAAAGCAAATGATATGGAATTATCAATTAAAGTATCCACTAACGGCGCTAACTTAAAAATTGAACTCGAAAATTCATTTAAAGTACCTGAGTATGATACCTTTTCTCTTTCAGAAACTTTATCTATTGAAATTAGAATAGATAAAGATAAATTACTTGAGGAATTTGAGCTTGCTGTAAATGGCATAGTAGACTTTGTTAAGGAAAACCCTGCTATAGGAGTTTTAGCCGCCATTGCAATTGTTGCTGCTATTATAATTTTAAGTACAGAGACAGTCTTTGCAGCAGCTATTGCTACACTTACAAAGGGCCTTGAATCTATAATCGCATTAGCATAATTATCTAAAAAAACTACTTCAAAATTTGAAGTAGTTTTTTTATTACTTATATTATGTATCCTAAAAGTCATTAGGGTACTGTTTCTTTAGTTCTAACTTTGTATTGTTAGTAATAGTTTCTAAAAATAGTTCTTTATCTTCTAGTGGATTAAAAGAAAATATAGGAATTAGTATATTTTCTCTATCTACAGTTGTTATAAAAATATACTGTTCTACTAAATACAAGCCATTAATAGAACTCCAATTATAAATTGTTTCAGCGAATTTCGTCTGAATCTTTATTCCATCATCCATAAAGCTTAAATGTTTTGCTTCAAATAAGTTTCTGTATTTATCAGAATCATATATTCTAAAAACTTTTTTCCTTAACCTAAATTTAAAGATTCTTTTTCTAAAAAGTAAAAATATGCCACAAGTAATCAATCCTGCTATAACATACAGAGTGCTTCTAAATACTAGTATTACGCCTATAGCTATTATTAAAATATATGCAGTATAAAAACGTATTTGTTGTTTGTAAACTTTCGTTTCATGAATATGTTTGATATGAAAATCTAGCAGATCATCCTTTGAAATCTTGAAATCTACCTCCATAAATACCTCTTTCTATCCTTGTTTTAATTATTATTATATGATAATATTCCATTATACATATTTTTACAAACAAATTCAACATAAGAAAGATTTAATCTTATAATATATGCTTTACTATCCATATTTTTAATAGCATTAATATTGTTTTTTGAATCTATAAAAGGAGGACATATATTGAAAAAATTTAATTACATAATACTTATAGCATTACTACTATTATCTTTTACAGCTACTGGCTGCAAATCAACAGTTCAAAATGGAACTGCTACAGAAAATCAAACGACAACTGGAGACGAATCTCCGAAAACAAGTCGAGATGCTACTGAAAATGATAATTCTGAAACCCGTTGGAACTCTCCAAGAGATCAGGCAATTTTTGAAGAAAACGAAGAAAGAGATAATACTGAAATAGATAAAAGATATAAAGAAGTGGATAAATCTAAACTGAATTATAATAAAGCTGATTCTTCTCTTACTTACTATGAAACTGAAAATAGCTTTGTTGGCAGTGAAGCTGGAATACCTAGTGTAGATAATAAAAAATACAAAGATATATTATCTGACTATACCTATGCATCTGAAGTAAATCCAACAAAAGTAACTTATGAAGATGCAATAAAACTTGCTAAAAGTGTGTTGCCTAATGATATAAAAGAAATAAGAAATAAATATGATAATTCCACTGGAAAAACTTACATCGTTTATTCCTCTAATCAAGGTAATTTTGTATTAGGTCTATCATACGATTATGATGAATCGCATAATTCTGGGTTCACCCCAAATTCTAAGAATAATACTATCGTTGGAATAAATTATATGAAAGAAATAACAGAACAATAAAGAAGGACTGTAGCAAGATTTGCTTAATGACAAATCTACTACAGTCCTCTATTTTAAATTAATACAATATCTTATTAATTCCAATCTCCATAAACAGGAGTATTGCCAGAATTATATCTTATTTTGCAATCTATGAACATTCCATAGGTATCTGCATTAATCGGATTTTGTCCTGAATCATATAATCCTCTTATTCTAAGAAAATCTGGATGGCTGGTTCCATTTTGTGATCTAGTATAATCATAAGGTTCTACTAGCGTACCTGCTGGGAATGATCCTACATAGCTTCCACCAGAATTGTACATATCTATTGTTCTATCTGTACGAAATACTCTTGCTGCTATAGCACCTGGTACGAATAAATATTCACACCAATCGCTAATATCAGCATTTACATCCAGTCTACCATCAACCCAATTTCCTGAAGAATTTACAAACTTTATAACTATTGCAATTGGTCCACTGCTTGTAACTGCAAATCTTTCCTTATAACCCAAACTTCCTATCCTTGTGTTATCCTCAATATTTGTAGAATATACTGGTATACTTGATCCTGACATGTTAATTCCTAAATAACCCATAATTTTTTCCTCCTAAATATTAATAATAATTTTATTAAGCCTTTGAGGTTAGCTAACTCATTTGCTTTACATATACTTAAATAGGTTTTTAACTAAATTTGTAAACCTTAAATTTAATTAATTTTATTTTTTATTTCATTGATAGTTAAATTTATTGAATCCAAAAGGTTTAATTTATCCGTAAGTTCTCTTATTATCTCCTGATAATTCTCTTCTCTTTCTTCCTGTTTTGAATCTCTAGTTTCCTGTGCTTTTAATATGTATACTATCAGCACACAACTAAGCACAGCCCATATTCCTTGAGTAGCAGCATTTTTTATTAACTCATCCAAAGCCGTTTCCTCCTTATCTAAATTGATAATTGCGTTTTTAGATTTCTTAAAGCTAATCTTTGAGTTTTATTTACAGCTTGTCTTGATATTTTCAGCATTTTAGCAATCTCTACATCTGAAAATTGCATATAAAATTTATAAAATGTTATCTCTCTTTGTTTAGGCTTCAATACTGAAATCAAATCATTAAATCTAATATCTGAGTATTCATCACTTCTATCATTAATGTCAATTACATCTAATATTTCTGTTTCCGATGTAAAGCTCATTAATTCTTTATCTTTAAAGTCCTTATGATACAAAAGTATCGATCTATTTTTGAGGCACCTATTAATATAGGCTACTATATCCTGTTCTTTTTCAAACTTATTTGGATTTAATAATTTTAAAAGTTCATATAAGTAAATAATTAAATCTGTTTCTGCTTCAGGATATCTCAGTTTATAGGCTAAATACCTAATTTTTGAATTAAAATAAGCAAAAATATTTATAAAGTTTTCTTCATTATCTTGAAATATTGTAATTTCTTCTAACAAATTAGTATCCATTTATAACCTCCCCCTGAGCTCTATTAAAAGATTCAGTTAATGTTTTACTTATCAAATTCTATGTCATGACATATTTATATATTATCAGTTTAACCGTTAAAAACAAACAGCTATATAATCATCAATACCGATAAAGTAAATGATTATATAGCTATAAGTTATATTTTCTTCTATTCCCTTTGATTTTTAATTGTTTTTATCAGTAATGATGATAAGATTATGATCTTGTAAAAATATATGGTAAGTTACAAAGTAAAACTTTTTTAAATAAAAAAAGAATTATCCAACAAGAATAATTAACTATAACCATTCAAGTAAGATAATCTATAATAGATATTTTTCATAAATAAAACTGACATTTATAAGGGTTATATTTTATTATTTTATATTTACTTTTTCTAAGTAAATTAA
>Ga0183101_1000540_pt1 | contig 51746 bp, 31 predicted proteins | sample Biomet3_FD_127790 | JGI IMG/M metagenome (GOLD analysis project Ga0183101, IMG submission 127790) | Microbial communities from bioreactor (seeded with sewage sludge) at LBNL, California, USA - Biofuel metagenome 3 | ecosystem: Engineered > Bioreactor > Anaerobic > Unclassified ... | reverse complement strand
TTATTCCTATATAAACTGAAGGATGGAATCTAAGACCTCCCTTGTAAGGTCCTATACATCCGTTAAATTGTACTCTAAATCCACGGTTTACTTGTAACTTTCCTTGATCATCAACCCATGGTACTCTGAACATTATTTGTCTTTCTGGTTCACAGAATCTTTCTAAAAGGTTTTGATCGATGTATTCAGGATGTCTCTCTAAAACTGGACCAAGAGAACCTAATACTTCTTCAACTGTTTGCAGGAATTCTGGTTCATGTCCATTTCTTTTCTTAACGTTTTCCATTACTTCCTTAATATAATTTGTTACTCTTTCATTTATCATAAAATTATACCCCCAAATAATTAAATTTTCGTTCTAATGAATAATGTCATTCATTAATCTTATAATACTACAATTGTTAATAATTTTAAATACATATATCAAAGTTCAATAATAATTAATCCTTTATTTAGTTTTTACTTAAAATTATTATTTGAATTACGAGATTGAAACTTATGAATATTACAAATTTTAAGCGAAATTACTTTAAACTTAAATTTATTAGGTGCATATTAGGGTTATTGCATTAAGTTTTATATATTTACGTCAATTTTGTTTTAATATTTAAATATATATACTATAATCAATATAAATAAATAATTAATTATTTAACAAAAGAGGTGTATCATATGGATAGTTTAGACATCAAAATACTGAAATTATTGAAAAACAATGCAAGAGTTACGGCATCCGAAATTAGTAGCAAAATTAATCTATCTGTACCAGCAGTAAGTGATAGATTAAGAAAGCTTGATGCTTCAGGTGTGATAGAAAAGTATACTGTAATTATTAATGCTAAAAAGTTAAATAGAAATCTTACAGTTATTATGTTTATTAGCCTAGAATCTCCTAAATATACTAATAATTTTTTAGATGCAATTCAAAAAGATGATGAAATTATAGAATGTCATTATCTTGCAGGGGATTATGATTACTCATTAAAAATTATTACACAAAATACTGAGACACTAGAAAAAATTTTAAATAAAATTAAAGGTATGAATGGAATTATTAAAACAAAGACTACAGTAACTTTATCAACTATAAAAAATAATTATTCCGTAATGCCAACTGAAGAGGACTGTTAATGGAACGTATTTGAAGCCAATTGTAATCTTTTGTTTTCTTCATAGATAATCATATCTAAAATAGATGAAATTTAAGAAATATTTAAGAATTTTTATAACAAATAATTAAGAAATATCTTCTATAATGATATTCATGGACAAAAAATAAAGGCCATGAAGTTAAGATTATGACTTTATCCGATGACTACCCGCTCTAATACTCCCATCTTCTCCAAAGTGGGAGTAAAGAGCGGCTACGTCCCTTGATTCGTTCAACTAAGAATCAGGTGGGGTTGAAACCCCATCTGATTCAAGTTTCACTTTCATCTTATATAGATGATGAAAGAGTGAAGCAAGAGGTTTATTACCTAAAATCTACGGTTTTTGAAGATGCCTTAAAGGATATCAGCTTATATTTTTGTATAGACTGATATCCTTTCTAAATTTTATCCGATGACTACCTGCTCTAATGCTTCCATCTGATTCAAGTTTCACTTTCATATAAATTGAATTATATGCCTTAAAAAGCAAAAACAAGTAAGTTCTTGCTTTAAAAATTTTATACATATGATAAAATATTTATATCAGTGTAGTATGCTGATTTAGCCTATATTGAAAAAATTTGTATTTACAACTATTCACTTTATATATTGTTAACGGGGGATAAAATAAATGATTGATGAAAAGCAGCGTGAGCTTGAAGAGTTAACAGAAGAAATGGAAATAATACTTTCTGTTAAAGATGATATTTCATATGAGGAAATATGCAATCTCGTAAATAAATTTTCTTTGTTATCAGAGTATGATATAAGAAAGAAAATAGAAGAACTTACGGGAGATTATACATATATACAAGAATTTATAAATAAGGTTAACGAAGAGACTAGCAATGTACCAACAAAATTCTCGAAAAATCCAGTTATAAACTTAGAAGATACTAATAATTCAAAGCCTAATAAATATGAAGAGGATATATTAACTAAAGAGTCTAAAGAAAATAGAGATATTAATGATGCTTTTGATTTAGATATAAAAAGAGAAAGTGATAAAACAGAAGAAACCATAGAAAAAGAAGAAATAGAACTGCATAATAGTGATTTTCCTAATGAATTTATACAAAAGGTTGAGCAGCAAGATGAAAATTCAATAAAAATTATATTTGATGAAGATAACATTCCTGAGGTTTCCTTTGTAAAAGCGGAAATCAAATATAGTCAACTTTCCTTAGAATGGGGTTGGCCAAATGGTGTAGATAAGGTTCTTTTATGTTATAGAATGGATAAATTCCCTGTTGGGCCAACAGATTCATGTGCTTCACAGGTTTCAATAAGAAGAGAAGATGGTTTAGAAAATGGAGATTATATAATTCAAAAGATAATAGAAGGAAATTATTATTTTTCTATATATACTTCAGTAGAACAAGAGGGTAAGATGCTATTTTCTAATGGGCAGAGAAGGCTTGTGGTAAATAAAGCGCCTTCTGAAGTATTCTATGAAATAAAAATTAGAAAAAGTCTTTTAGGAAAATTAAAAGCAGCAGAGCTAGTTTTTCATACAAAAGGTAAGGAGATAAACTTACCTCAATTTATATTAGTTGGTAGACTTGGAAATATGCCTCTTCAAAAATCGGATGGAGAAGCGGTCTTTACCACTGATTATCAAACTCTTACAAAGGATAAAGGAATGAATATTAATTTGCCAATTGAAAAAATAGAAAAAAATATGTATGTAAAGTTATTCTTTTTAGATGATAGTAATAGTAAAGTTTATAGGATAATATCACCTGCAAAAGAAAGACTGTATTTCAAATAGTTGGAGGAGTTAAAATGAAGTTGAATTTCAAAAAGAAAGATTATTATATATGTCCATATTGTTTCTCAAAACATAGCTTAAGTGATGTAAATTTTATATGCAAAAATGATCCTGAAAGATGCAAAAATGCCAGAGAAGCAATGGTGCTCAAGTCTGAAAATGTAGATAATAAGAATGAAATGCCAGATTCCGTAGTTTGTACTGAATGTGGTGATAAAACACATATAAAAATATGCCCTACCTGTGAGGCGGAACTACCTTTTGCTATTGGGGAATATGATGATTTAGTATTTGCAGTTATAGGGGCAAAGGAAGCAGGTAAAAGCCATTACATAGCTGTTTTAATAGATAAAATAATGAATCAAATAGGTTCAGCTTTCAACTGTAGTCTTGCAGCAGTAAATGATGCAACAATAAATAGATACAGAAATGATTTTTATAATCCTGTTTTTAAAAGAAGTGAATTGATAAGGGTAACCCGTTCAGCTAAAACAGATTCATCTGTAAAGCAGCCTCTTATCTATAATTTAACATTTAAAAATCAGGGGATACTTGGAAGCTTCTTTAAAAGCAAAAGAATAAGTAATGTAGTTACAATTGCTTTCTTTGATACAGCAGGTGAAGATTTGGATTCAGAGGATACAATGAAGACCGTAAATAGATATATATATAATTCTTCAGGTATAATATTCCTTCTTGATCCATTACAGTTACAAAATGTAAGAGAAATGCTTCCAGAAGGAAGTCCACTGCCAGAGCAAAATACTGAAATAGAAGATTTACTTTCAAGAACTGCAAATCTTATTAGAAAAGCAAATGGCATAAAAATGGATAAACTTATAGATATACCTGTAGCTGTAGCTTTTTCAAAAATGGATGCAGTAGAATCTTTAGTAGATCCTTCTAGTTGTATAAATTACACAAGTAATCATGTAAGTAAAGGTTGTTTCGACTTATCAGATTTTGAGGATATGAACGGAACTATGGAATCTTTAGTTAGAAGCTGGGGAGGAGAAAACTTTGCAAATCAACTAAGTACGAATTTTAAGGATTATGCTTATTTTGGAATAACTGCACTAGGATGTAATCCACAAAGTGATAAAATTACAAAACTAAGACCTCATAGAGTAGAGGATCCTTTTTTATGGCTTCTATACAAACAAAAATTGATAAAGGCAGATAAAAGGAAGTGATGTAACATGGCAATTGGACAACTTTTATACACTTCATGCAAAAAAGGGCTATCATCAGGCATGGGATTTCAAACTTATTCTATGACAAAAGGTATTACTGATGAGGAGAGAAAAGAGATAGAAGGTTATTGTGTGTATATACCACCAGATTACCTTCCAACTCAACCCTCTGATGAAGAAATAGATAAATTATTCCCAATAGCTTTTTCTTCTTTTAGGCTGCAGAGTGGTAAGTATTGTGTTTGTCGTGCTAAGTATACAGGTAAAGATTATTCGGGAAGATATGGAAACTACTTTTGCCATGTACTTATATCTGATAAGCTATGGAACTTTTATCCTATAGAACTTTATGGATCAACTATCTTTAGAAGTGGCTTAAGTAATGAAGAAGAGAATTCATCAGAAATAGATTATCTTCCAGAACTTGAACAAATACCTTTAGGAAATTTAGTTAACTTCGATAGTATAAGTAACTTTTTAAAAGGAAGTAAATCAGATAAAAGACGAAAAGGATTTATACAGATTATGGAGGCCGTTATAGGCTATAACAAGGATAGAAAAAGAATAATATTTTCTGATGATAAAGATAGTATTCCATTGTGGATTGGGGCAATACAAATGTCGCTGCCTAAAAAACTAGCACAACAGCTTAGTTTTACAACTTACTGCTATAATCCTGAGGATGCAAACTATATTCTATGTGCCATAGATAAAGAGGAAAATAAATTTAATCTTAGAGACATTAAGAAATCTTACAAATATAGTATCTGTAATTTTATAAATGAATCTAAGGAAGAAATAGTATGTAACAGCAGTTTTGTGAAACGAGCAGAAATAGGATATACAGTTTCAAAGGAAGTTTTTTTACCCTTTATAAGTTTTCTTGATGAATTTGAATACAATCTACTGGATGAAGATATTGACAGTTGTATAAGCTTATATAATATGGTGAAAAAGGGATTAGAAAAGTCTGACTTGGATAGTGTTAAAAAGGCATTAAGCTTTGCAATTAACTATAAATCTATAAATGCTTATAATGAGCTTTTTCATCAACTTGATCCTAAACTTGAAAAAATAAGTATGCAGGTTGATTTAGAACTAGCAGAAATGATAACTAAATTTTTATTTAAAGCTGGAAGGGAAGTAAATGACAGTCAGCATATAGGAAAGGCTTATGAATTCTTTTTTAATTCTATATGTTGTCTTATAGTAGATACTGAAGAGATTAGTTTAGAAGACATATTGAATTTATATATAAAAATAAAAAGCATTGAAGAGGTTTCTATTACTGAATTTGTTCAAGTATCATTAAAGGCAGCTAGAATAAAAGAAATCCAAACTTACTTAGAAGGTGGAAAGGCTAGACATGCTAAATTTTACTTTAAAAGTATAGTTGGGGATATAATTGATTTTAATGATAAATGTGATATTCATAACAGAAAAACTTTATTTTGTACAGAATCAAAGGAAGATAAGGACATAAACAAATTATTAAATCAATGCTTGAAAATGCTAATAGCTTCTACAGAAGACCTTTTAGATATTTTTGATTATTTTAAAAATAATCCTAAATATTTTTCGAAGATAATTCTTAGAGTCTATTATATTAATAATTGTTTATATAAAAATAGCAGAATTGAAGAGCTTTTGGCAGATTTTATTATTATGGAGGGCAATAAAAATAAAGAGTGGAAACGAAAAATACTTTCAGTAATGAATAAGCTACCTGGTTCAAAGGACTTACTATTTTCTGTATATAGTCTTGAATTAAGAAAAAGCATTGATCAAAAAGATTTTTTTGTAAATTATTGTGATGAAATATTTAATCTTTTTGAGGATTATAGGGATAAAAAGTTTTCAGATGCCCTTAGTCTATATTTAGGAACTTGTGATAATATACCATTAGAAGAATATAAAAGAATAATAAATTATATAAACAAAAACTCTATAGGGTCGATTACAGATAAGATTGTGCTTAAAAAACTTTTTACATATTTTGAAGAAAATATAAATATAGAAAATGCAGCAGAAGAAAGCTATATTATTCAAAAAGTATTAGAACTAAAAAGTCAGTATAAGATACAAACATATTGTAGCATAACAGAATTACTACACATTGGAAGAAGAATTCAAAGCCCTGGAGTAGTAAATAGAGCTGCTCTACTACAGGACATTAAAGTTGACTTTTCTAATATGAGTGCCGAGAAATATGAAAAATACTTAAAATGGTTTCTATCAAATATATGTGTATATCTTAAAGATTCTAGGGATCATAGCAAAGTTAAGAGGGTTTTATTTTGCTTAGAATACTCAACTATTTTTTATAACACATACATGGATATACTAGAGGATATTATACTTGCTAAAAAATATAAGGATATATTAAAGTCCTGTGATAAAGAAGAATATGAAATATTTTTGGATTTCCTTTTACTAGTGTTCAAAAATATAGAAGATATAGATGAAGAAACAGAAAAAGTCATAGACAATAGAATCATAAATATATTAGTAAAGATTCCTGAAAAGAAGCTGAAGGATTATAATAGTTACTTTTTAAGTAAAAGTAATAACCTAAAAGATGAGATGGAAATTTTGATAAAATGGAGAGAAGTTATGAGAAAGGCACAAGAAAGAAGCGAAAAGAGAAGCATACTAAATTTTTTTAAAAAGTAGATCAACAGTAATAATATTCAGGGATGATGAAGTTAAATTTGAATCAGATGGTAGTATTACAGCGGATAGTCATGGGATAAATATAGTTAGATTTAGAGTAACTGGAGGTGATTTTTTGGAAGAAATATTTAACGTTATTTCATTTGTTTTTCTTAGCCCAGCAGGTGTTGCTGCGGGAATAGTTCAGGGTATTTATAAATGTACTTTAAGTTATTTTAAAGGCCTCAGTTACAGTTTTAATAAAAGATATTCAATAAAAGCTAAGGGGAAATTTGATGAACCTGCAAAGGAGAACTATTTTTTTTACAAGCAATATGAAGATTTGATAAATACTTATCGTAGTGCAAAATCTATTAATAAAGGGAATGTGTTACTGTTAAAACAGCAGTTAGGGGAAGGAGACTACTTTACCTCTGTAAGAGTAAGAACTTCACAATTTGTAATAGATATAGTAGGAGCCTTTTTAAATGTAATCTTTTTTTCTATACATTTTGGAGTAGTAACTATTATAAGCATTCCTACTTATTTACCTTATTCAATAGTGATATCTATTGAAAAGATAAAATTTGCAAAATGCAAAATATCAGGAGTATGTCCTCATTGTCATAATAAATTTGATATACCTTATTACATATGTCCAGGCTGCGGACAAATTCATAGAATGTTGATTCCGGGGCCATATGGTATAATTAAGAGAAAATGTCAATGTGGAGAAGTGATTCCGTCAACTAATTTTGCAGGAAGGTTCAAGCTTAAGGCAATATGTCCTGTATGCTCTGAGAATATTGAGAGCAGGGAAGCTTCACCAATATGTATACCTATCATTGGCGGAAAATATGTAGGAAAGACCTCTTATATGTATGCAGCTGTAAATACATTAATTAATGATATATCAAAAGAGAAGAAATGGAATATAAGATTTCTAAATGGAAGTGAAGAGGAAAAGTTCAGCAAAGGTATAGCTTTACTTAAAAAAGGTATTCCTACAGAAAAAACCAATAAAGCAGATACCGATGCTTATAATGTTTTTATAAGTTCTAGCAAATTCGCTAGTGAAAAACTTTTATATATGTACGATATCGCTGGAGAGCACTTTTACTCAAGAGCGAGTATAAGAAGGCAGAACTACTATAAATACATACATGGGTTAATTTTTATTGTAGATTCCTTATCTATAATTGGTGAAAAAAAGAGTGTTAAGGTAAAGAATGAATTTATGAATTGTAATTCTAGTGATACAAATGTAGATGATTTGATTGATCGTTTCATACTAGGATTAAGAGAAATTAAACAAATTCAGCTTAATAAGTTTATAGATATACCAGTTGCAGTTATAATAAATAAAATAGATGCATTTGATTATAAGGGAGATGTGATAGATTTTCTTAAAGAAGTAGGAGAAGAAAAAGTAATAAGGAAATTTGAACACAACTTTGCAAATTATCAGTTCTTTTTATGTAGTGCATTAGGAAATGCAGGTAAAGGGGAAACTTGTGAGGAAAAAGGCTTGGCAGAATCAATCAAGTGGATTTTAAGTCAGACCAATAAAGAACTAAAATGAAATTTAGAGTCAATAGCATGAAATGTAAGGAGTGTTATTATTGTGAAAAACAAAACTAAATGGACTCTACTAGTGGTTTTAATATATGTATTTGGAGTAGTTTTTATTCCTTTTTTAGAGGTGAAAGCCGGTTCAGCTTCATCTAATATGGATGTGATTTTTGTATTAGACTCTAGTGGTTCTATGAGAGAAAGTGACCCAGAAGAAATAAGAACAGAAGCTATAAAAATGTTTCTTGATATGTCACAAATTCAGGGCAATAAGGTAGGACTTGTGGCATACTCAGATAACATAGTGAGAGAACATAATCTTGATAGTATAAGTTCCTCACAAGACAAGGATAGAATTAAGAATATGGCTTCTAATATACCCTTCGGACAAAAAACTGATACAGGATACGGTCTTCTGGAAGCAGCAAAGTTGCTAGATAGCGGTCATGATAATACTCATAATCCAGCTATAATTTTGCTTTCTGATGGAAAAAATGACCCTCAAAGGAATGCTCAGGAATCTTTAAATGATTTAAATAGTGCAATAAGTATATGTAAGAGTAAAGGTTATCCAGTATATACTATAGGTTTAAACTATGATGGTACTGTAGATAAAGCACAGCTTAGTGATATATCAAATTCAACTAAGGGTAAAAATTACATAACTAATACAGCAGCGGATTTGCCTAACATTCTTACGGACATATATGCTGATAATTCTAAGCTAAAAGTTCAGGATGGAGGAACTATTACAGCTAATGGAGAGTTTCAAGACATAAAGGTTAATATTCCAAACGCAAATGTATTAGAGGCAAATATATCTATGCTTTCCGATAAGGCTGTAGAGGTAAAACTTGTGGATTCAGCTGGTAAAGAGATAGCGATACCATCACAAAATGCGATTTTTACCTCATCAAAAAAATACTCTATGCTTAAGATTGTTAAGCCTACAGAAGGTCAATGGACAGTTAAAGTTAAAGGGGTAAGTGGAAGTAACATAAAAGTAAGCTATATATTTAACTATGACCTCCAAATTGAAGCAAACTATAGTCCTAAGAATCCTCATAAGGGAGACAAAATAAATGTTGAAGCATACTTCAGCAGTAATAGCCAAAAGATTTCAGATAAAGAGCTTTATAGTGATATGAAGGCAAAACTTATTGTGAAGAGTTTAAAGGATAGTTCAATTAAGGAAATACCTTTGAGTGCTGGAGATGCTGTATTTAAGGGAGAATACTCTCTTTCAGATGATGGAAAATATGAGCTTAAGGTAAGAGTAGATGGAAATAGTTTTTATAGAGAAAGTACACCTACAGTTGTAGGTGATGAGTCTAGTAAGGCAGCTTCAAAGACACAAGCAAATACAACTTCTAAAAATAGTGTATTTAAAAGTCCAATGGTAATGGGCATAATTGGAATGGTGCTTGTGGCGATTTTAGCTTACATAGTCATTTCTCTAATGAAGAAAAAGCGTATACAGGGTTTTGGTAGAGTAGAACTGCATATTAAAGATGAAAATACCAGTGAAGTTTTACCACCACAATTTAGAAATTTAGATGGTTATACAGGAAGCTTTACACTATTTGATGTTTTAGGGCTTAAGGAAGAATATTTAGAAACTGAGGCAATAAAGTTTATATTTAAAAATGATGATAGTATTGAAGTGATTAATAAGTCGGATTGTACGATGCAAAAATCAGGCAAAAAATTAGATAATGATTCTAAGGTAACACTTTATAACAAAAATAAGATAACAGTATTTTTAAATAAAGTACCGAAAAGTATAACAATGGAATTCCATGCTAAATAAGCATATGATGCACCTTTGATTTTTAATCCTTTAGTTTTTACCCTTAGGAAAAGGGGAAAGTTGTTAAATGACACAGAGGTAGAAGGTGAAAAGTGATACCTGCAGTAAATGAGTTGTAAGAGGAGGAAACAATATGAATAATAGAGTTAGAGAGCATCTCCAAGACCTTGAAGTAAGCAAGGGTGGAGGTATTATAAGTGATAAAATACGTATAGAAACTATACCTAATCCAGTGCTTGTCATAGGGCTTGGTGGAACAGGTATAGATGCTATGCTTAGACTAAAATACCAAATAAATAAAAGATTTATTCTTGATGAGGATAAGATTTCGAATACAAGAAAGGATAAGCCTAAAAAAGTAGAATTTTTAGGTTTTGAAACTAATCAGGGAGAAAAGAATAAAAGATATCCAGCCACTGGAGGTGTAGGCCTTGATCCTCAAAGTGAATTGGTAATGTTATCAAATGCAGAGGTAAGGTCAATTTTAAATGATCGTAAAATATTAGATGATTGTATAAAGGAATGGTTAGCACCAGAGCTATCATCAGAAAGCGGTACTGATGGTGCAGGTGGTGTTAGGCAGGTAGGAAGACTTCTGCTATTTACAAAGATTAATGAGATTGTAGATTGTATTGAAAAGAAGATAAGATTACTTCAAGAAGATACAGAAGAAACTGTCCATGTATTTATACTATCAGGACTTGCTGGGGGAACAGGGAGTGGAACCTTTATAGATATTGCTTACATAGTAAGAGGGATAATGAATAACATCTATGGTTCAAAAGGTGATGATAAAGTTAATATAATGGGATATTTATTTACTCCTGATGTTAACTTATCAAGGGCCACTGATAATCAATCTTCACAGTCTTATATTATAAAAAATGGTTTTGCAGCCCTTAAAGAATTAGATTACCTCATGGGTATAGGAGACAGACACGAGAGATTTAAACAGAAATATAGAAATAGACTTACTGTTGATTCACCAATGCCTCCTTTTAATCTTTGTCATTTAATCTCTGCAACAAATATTGACGGAAGACCTATGAGTAATGCATACGATTATTGTATGAATGTTACAGCGGAGAATATTGTAAACTTTATGTCTAATGAAGTAAGAGAATCCGGTGGAGTATTTGCAATACAGGACTATATAAGTAACCTAAAACAAAGTACAGACAACATGGCAAAGCCTTATATGTCAAACTACAAATATATAATTATAGGGGCGTCCTCAGCTGTACTGCCTCTTGAAGAAATAACTACATACCTGGCATATAAGCTTTTTGAAAAAATGCAATATATGTTTGATAATTTACCTGCAGAGCAAGAGGTTGACCAATTTATAAGACAACTTAAATTGGATGAGGAGTCTGTAATAGAAAGATTTGAAGAACAACTTCAAAGCAGAAAGCCTTTGGCAGGTTACAAGAATAGAGAGAGATACAAATATGATAATGTTATAAAAAAGCAATCTGTAGATATTGATGACGAGATGAAAGAATATTTAAGAGATTGCACAAATGAGTATAACAAAGTAAAAACTCAATATCCAGGAGAAGTACACAATACTGTAAGAGAAATGGTAGATGGAATCTTTAAAGATCCCAAAAAGGGACCTTTCTATGCATCTAGAATCATATTTTCTCAAGGTTTTTGTGTAATAAAGACATTGGAAACAGAAATTACTTCACTGCAGGAAAGGTTGACAAATTTATCTAGAGAAATAAAGTTTAAAAGAGAACTGGCTGAAGATAAATTTATAGAGGCAAGAAAAGCCATTTTATTTACTAAAGAAGGTAAGAAAAATGACTATATAGAGGCAAAAAGTGAAGAGTATATGCTAAAAGCTGAAGAAGAAAGAATCATGAGAATGATGGAATTCTACAGCAAGGTAATTCAAAACCTAAGCGATACAAACAATAAGATATATAGAGTATATACAGAGATACTTAATGAGCTAAACAAAGTATTTAAAGAAGATGGGGATATACTTGCTAAAGGTGAGGAAATAGAAGGAGCCCTTGGCAGAACTTATTCCTGGACAGTAGTGAAAGTACCGGATTTAACAGATTATATTGAAAGAATTGTGAATAAAGAGACTGCAGATGAGCTTGTAAGAAGATTTTCTAATAAGCTTTTGGAGGAATCTCAAAAATGGCTTGATGAAGTTCGTATAGATGTAGTTGGATCAATATCAAATTTTGTTTCCGATGAATACGGAGATGTAATAACTCAATCAATGGAGGAATTTTTATCTCTTGAATATGGAGAGGATAAATCCATCATAAGCATAATTAAAGATGAAATTGGTCCTAAACTTGATAAGGATGCTGTTCCAATCTTTCATATAAGTAATATGGAAGCATTAAACTTCCCAACATGGAGTATGGTTTCAGTTCCTAGAAATGCAAAGAAGATTCTTGAGGGTATTAAGGAATACAAGAAAAATTCTCATAAAGGTGATTCCATAAACATCAAGGAAAGTATGGTAACAAATAGAATATTCTGGTTAAATACTAAAAATGGAGTACCACTTTATTCTTATGCACCTATAAAGCATTATGAAGAAATCTATGAAAAAACTTTACTTGAACGTGATGGAATAGGAAGACACTTATATCAAAATGGAGATAAAAACTGGGTATATCTGCCTTCACCGATTCCAGAGCAGTCTTGGGGAACGACTTATAGCAATGAAAGAATAAAGAAGTATAACGGAGAAGTGAGAAGTCTATTTGAACGTGCACTGGAACTTGGCTGCATTGTGAATACAGATAAGGGTAGCAATGAAAATTATAAATGTACTGTTACTGAAGAGTTCCAGATTGAAGAATTTATGAAATCTTACAAATTAGATTTGGAAAAGGACACGCCAAATATAGGAGAAATAAGAAAAGCAATAGAACATATCAAAAGAATTTTAGATAAAGGTCTTACGCCTATAGAGAATGACGATATGCAGAAATATTATATATTCGAAAGCAGTAATGAAGAAAAGGCAAAGAATAATCTAATAAGAACTCCGGAACTTACTATGGTTGTGAAGTCAGAAGTTGAAAAGTATGAGAAGCTTATAGCTAAGAAGAATGAACTTGAAAATAAAATAAGAGATTTAAGTAAAGCAGAAATGGATATAGACAATTTCTTAAGAGCACTATATACGGACACTATAGTAAAGAAAGGCTTGTTTTATGTCTATAATGGTGGGGAAGATAGTAAAGTAAACATGGATCCTTTTATAAATACTTTAAAACAAAAGGAATATCAACAAGAGGCAATATTCCGCAAATATCTTTCTATTGATGAGAGAGAAAGGATGATTGTGGATAAGACATCTGACAAAAGACTTGAACAACTTTCAATGGAAGATGGAGTAAAAACTCTTACCTCAAATATAGGTATCCTTTTAGATAATATTAAAGCAGCGGTTGAAGAACTAGATACTAGAAGATATCAACTAATAAATGGAGATGAACTTTTTGCCTTCTACAGCGACATACTTTTAAGACTACAGGAAGTAAAAAGGCAGTTGGAGTAATGGCTTTGAAGGTGAGGTTTTAATCTTACCTTCCATTTCCTTAGTGCATATTACGGAGGAGTTTTATGGAACATGTATTAAAGAATTTTGCAGAAGAATATGACTTAAAAGTAGATAGACGAATTTATAATGGTGATGCTCAAAGGAGTGCAAATAATCCTATACTTTTTGTGTTTATAGGAGATAGTGCTAAAGAAGCTTCTAGGCATATTAGTCACAGCATAAAGGAAAAGTGGGATAATGGAAATGGCATAACCTTTATAAATATTTTAACGGATAAAGAAAGTGATAAAGAAAACTCTTTTAATTTTCAATTTACCTATGATTATAAAGACAAAAAGTCTTTGAGAAAAAACATTAGAGAAAAATTTTATAATGATAAAAAACTTTTAGAAGATTTAAACAGTAAGATAACAACGGCTAGAGATAAAATACTACATAGTGGAAATTTGTTTAACTCTTTTGAAAGCATAAGTATTTCTGTAATTACAATGTCAGATGACCCAATGAATGTAATACTTCCTGAAATAACTATACTTATAAGAAAAAAGATGTTAGAGGTATTTAAACTTAGTTCAGCTGATCTTTATGTCCTTATAAAAGAAAAGGATTTAGAAGATGAATTCTTTTCACAGGCAGTTTCTGTAAGCTTTTTTAGAGAAATAGAATATATACAGAAAGACAATTTTAAGTTTGATGAAAAAATAGCAGTTTATGGAGAAGGAAGGGAGCTGACCGTAATTTGGTCTGGACCAGTATTCTATATGACCTATGTACTGGAAGAGAAAAATCAAAGAGGAACAATACCGACTGCATCTATGAGTAATAATTATGAAATAATACCTTATATTAATCTTTTAAAGAACAGAAATGTTAGTGTAGAAACTTACTCAGATACAGAAAATCAGTATTATGATAATAATAGATTTAAGACAAATATAAGTAGTGAAAATTCTATAAATAGATATGTTACTGCAGGGCTCTGCAAAGTAAAAAGACCTAATGGTGCTATTGCTATAACCGTAGTTAGATCTTTTTATGAAAGAGTTATAAGAAATCTCAATAAACTTTCAATAAAAGATAAGGAATTTATAGCGGGAGTTCTAAAAATAGATGAAGATAGTATGACATCAAGGGTAAATTCAATTTTACCTGAAGGCATAACCATAATGGATATGAATGGAATAATGATGTCCAATACTACATCCGTAGAAAAGAAACTTTCAAAGCTTACCTTAAGACAAGTAGAAGAAAGTTTATATGGAGATAGATGCCAAAGTTTTTTCTATGAAAACTTTAAGAAGGTTTCAGAAAATAATTTCACTAATATAAATTTAGAAAAAGAAATGAAAAGTTTAGTGTGGGACAGTATACTAGGCAATCCGAAGCTAGGTTTGTATTGTGTATTTAAATGGACATCTGAAGAAGGTGAGGTAATAAAATACATAAGAAACAATAGAATTTCAATCAATAAGGATATAGAAAATATTAATAATGATATTGAAAATGTATATGGATCTAGATTTGTAGAAGGTTTCAGCCTTAAAAATATTTTTGGTAGAGGCGGAAATATACAAGAAGTAAGAAAAAAAATATTTTCAGATATATACGAAAGAAAGTTAGAGGTTTTAAAACTATACCTCTATGGAAAAATAATGGAGCAATATGAAGCTGTTTTACTAAAAATACATGAGGATATTTATGGAGAAGTAGAAGAGCTTAAATCTATTGATGAAATAATTAAAGACTATGAAGATGAAATAATAAAGCATCAGGATGAATACACAGCACAAAATGTAAAATCTTATTACACAAATATAGTAAATGATATTATTGATAAACTTGAGAAAAGCCATGGTGAAGTTTTTTACTTTGGAGATAAATATATTGGTAATCTATCAGAGGTCATAAAAAAAGGAAAAGAAAATGTTCTTGCAAGGATAACTCAGTTTTGCAGCAAATATATTTTAACGGAGCATCAGTTTAGTGAATCCTTTGAAGAAGAATTTAATGAAAGAGCCAATGTTAATGTGGCAGATTTGAATAACAAAGTGCTCTCTAAGGACGAATTGTATCGTAAACTGTATAGCATACTTGATAACAACTCAGCAATTAAGAGTTATCTAATGAATTACGATGTAAAAGGCTACCAAGAAAAATACTTTTTCGGGGATTATAGTAGTGAGTTCATAAAGTATGCCTTTGATTTTGATAGAAAAACTAGAAGTTACAAGATAGGGTACGTACATGAGATAAGAAGTAGCGGTATTGAAAAATTAAACCTAATGGGCGGATTTGGAGCAAAGGATATTATATATGTAAGAACTGCAATTGATTTTTACAACTATTGTTTAGAGAATGGATATTTACTTCATGGAATTGATGTAGAAAAACTTCCTGAGATAAGATAAGTAGGCAACCTAGGCACTTGACTTATCACTGGTATTTATGTACTCATATCTTCCGTACTGTTAATTGTTTTTAATAATTCTAAAGCTTCTTATGTACATAAAACCAAGAACTTTTGACAACTCGCTATTGCTAGGCGCGGAGTAACCTATCAATTGTCATTGATAAGTTACTCGTGAAAAGCCATTTAGGCTTTTCACCAATCAAAAGTTCTAAGTTTTCTGTACATAAGAAGCTAAGAATTATAAAAAAACAATTAAATGTACTTTCAGATATAAGTACATAAATACCTATAATTAAGTCAAGTCACTAAGGTTTCTATTATAGATACTTAACTGAAAGTATGAATTTATTATAATGTCAATGTACCATATTTATACATAGTCTCAATTTAAAATAATAATGGTTATGTTTGAATTGGTAAATTACATGAGTATAGTTCTACAATATATAATGGTTTAAAGTAAGTTTTACAAGTGTAGTAGGGGGGGTGTATTATTTGGTTGAAAGAAGAGTAAATGTAACTATGACAGTTATGAGCGTAATAGGAGGGACTGCAGGGTTTATTATTGGAGAAGTGTTGATAAGTCTGTATAAATACATAATACCGCACAGCATTTTGATGGGGCTATATTTTGGGGTTTTAGCATTGTGTATAGGGAGTATGTGTCTTATTGCAGAGATGATAAATCCGAGACTTAATGGTTTTAGTTGGAAAAATAATTATTTAAAAACTTCTTTTAAATTTCTAATTCCCTGTACCTTAATTTTACTCTTTATATTTGGAGCACTTTTTCAGTTTTTGTATGAAACAGGTATTGGGAAGGCTAAAAAGATTAAGGATGTTGTAGTTGTTATAGATACCTCTGGAAGTATGAGCAAGACAGATTACAATAATGAAAGATTTTCAGCAGCTTTGGATTTATTAGATAGTATGAATGAGGAAAACAGAGTGTCCTTATATAGATTTGATGATACTTCAGAGCAAATATTACCTATGACAGAAGTTACGGACAAAATGAAAAAAGATGTAGCTGAAGAATTAAAGCAGCATGAAAATCCTAAAGGTGAGACAAATATGGGAGATGCTTTAAATAAAGCCTATGATGAAATAAAGAGAACAGAGAAATCAGATAGAAATGCAATGGTAATCTTACTATCTGATGGTGGAGATACATTTGGTTTAGATAAGAAGTTTGATGAAACTATGAAACCTTTCAAAAGTACTGGTGTACCAGTATATACTGTTGGGATGTCTAGTGGAAATAACTTTAATATGCTTAAGAAAATATCAAAGGAAAGTAGTGGCAACTATTATAATGTAAAAGAAGTTAAAGATCTAAAAGGGGTATTTAATAAAATATATAGAGATACACAGCAAAGACTTCTGACGGATAAGAGAAATGGAATTTATGAATCCTCCATATTTTACATGATACTTAGGATAGTGCTAATTACATTACTTGGATTTTTAATAACTATAGGGGTAAGTCTTGTATTTGATAACAAAAACTTATTAAAAGGCTTTTTAATAGGTGGTGTTATATCAGGAATAGCTGCAGGTATAATTATTGAATTGGGATTCTTGTATTTTCCATGGATGGGGATGTTGTATAGGGCACTAGCAGATATAATTATAGCTTTAATTTTTAGTCTTATTCCTGTAAATGTAGATGTAAAAGATTATTCTAAAAATACTTATATAGGAAGAGATAGAAAGATAGTTATAGATGAAAATAATAGCTTTAATACCTTTAATTAAAAATTTTATATAGACATCCAAGCCCGAAACTTAACTTATACTCCAGGATATATTTCCATGTTTCGTCACGTTAAATATTTTTAATTAATCTAAAGTTCAAATTCTAGAAAAATCTAAGAAGCTTAGATAAACTCGTACCTCAAACATATTTAAACTTCTAAGATTTTTCTGGAATTCTCGCTAAGATTAATTAAAAATATTTAAATGTGATTTCAACATTGGAAATACATCCCTACGTATAAGTTAAGTTTCTAGATTGGATATCTATATAAATAATTAATTAAGTATTTATATGTGATGACTTGATTAAAGGTAGCAGTGCTATTTTACGACTTTTTACCTGATTAAAGGGTGGTGATATAATGAGGATAGTTGAGTTTTTAGACAATAATAATGAAATATATGATGTAAACTATGAACTAGATAAAGATAAGTTTACTATAAGATGGAAATGGCCTAAGGATATTGATATAGTATATATATTAAAAACAAATAGCTTAGATGATTTCCAAATGGATAATATAAATGAAAGTAATGTTAAATTATATACAAGGGAAGAATATAAGGAATTCAACGGATACTGTGAAACTATTAAAGAAATAAGTCAATATAGATATTCCATTTTTCCTGCTGTTGAAGATGAAGAGGATATTCTATTGCTAAAACAAGAAAATGGCAAAAATGAAATAATAATAAGTACAGGAAAACCAGAAATCTCTTATCAAATTAAAGAAATTAAGTCTTTCAAAACCTTTTTTTCTAAAGAAAAGACTTTACAAATTGTTATAAATTCAGAAGCGACTTTAAAAAAAGATGTACTATGTTATGTAAAAAAACAGGGTTCCTATCCAGTTAATAAAGATGACGGAATATGTTTTGATTTTATCAATAATATTTCCATAGGTAGGAGTATTATGCCAGAAATAACAGTGGATAAAAATGAATACATAAAAGTATTTATAAAAGATATAAATAAATATGGAAATGCTTATAGTCTAAAACAAGAATAACTTTATGTAAATTGCAGTTATTCCTTTTGTAGGAAAGGAGAAAAGATGGGATTTTTTAATTTTTTTCGCGGTGATAATAAAAAACAAAATAATGATTATAAAAAGGCAACTTATGAAAAAGGTCCGTTTCTGATAACCTGCCCTTTTTGCTTTAAAAAGTTTAAAACGGACCAGGTAGTTTTTAGAGCGTCTCATTCAGAAAAAGGAGATCCAGAGTATGATAAAGCAATAGATGAACTCCTTAACCAGTATAATAAAAAAGTTGGAAAAGGAGCTTTAGGACCAATAAATCCTATAGTTAGGGTAGAAGGACTTCCTGAAAGTAGTAAAACTAGAGTAGATAGAGTACTTATAGAAATCAGAGATAAGTATGATATAAGTACTAGTGAAAGATTATGTCCTTATTGTCATAATGATATACCTATAACTTCAGGTAGAGGTTCTTCAAAGATTATTTCTGTTGTTGGGGCTTCACAGGCAGGGAAATCTGTATATATGACAACTCTTTTATATGTATTAGAACGATATACATGTGAGAGAATAGGAGCTTCTCTTATAGCAGGCAGCTCAGCCTATAATGATGAAATAAGAGAAAATCAAGAGAGAATCTTTGATAAAAATATAATGTTAGATCCAACTCCAAAACAACATGTAGAACCATTAATAGAAAACTTGAAATTTAAAGATGATAATATACCTCCAATTACGCTTATTTTTTATGATGTACCTGGAGAAGGAATGACGGATAAAGGATACATAGAAAAGCATGGAGAACACATAAAAAATTCTGATGGAATAATATTTCTTGTAGATCCCCTTCAGATGAGAGCTTTGAGAAAAAAGATAAATCTTGCTAATAGAGAAATGAAAGGTGATTTTACAGAGAAATATCAAGAACCCAAAGATATAATTGTGTATTTATTTGAAAACTTTATATCGAAGCAGTCTAAGGAAAAAACTAACATACCTACAGCTGTAGTAGTTACTAAAAGTGATATGCTTATAAATTTAAATGATGAAGAATACATAAGCAAAAACAGCAATATATTTAGAAATTATGAACATGAAAAGTTTTTCAATCTAAATGAATTTGAAAATATAGATGGTGAGGTTAGAAAATTTTTAGGGAAAGTAGATAGCCCTTTTAAGGGTGCTATGGATACTTATTTCGGAAAAACAGGATATTTTGCTGTATCATCTTTAGGAAGCAATCCCCAAAATCTTCAAATAGACAGTAGTACTAGTGTAAACTCTTTAAGAGTTGATGAACCTTTCTTATGGTTGCTCTACCATATGAATTATTTAGATGGGGGGAGGGAGTAAAGATGATTCAACAGCATTATTATACAAGAGAACGAAAAGGAATATTCAGCAGAACGCCCGGTTACGATACAGTGGCTAAAAGTAAAGGATTATATGAAGGGTTTATAACAAGCACTCTTCAGGGAATGTGCTTTTACGAAGCGCCTGCATCATTAGCAGGAGAAGAAGATACATTAAAATACCCAAGGGCTTTATTCTGTGTAAATACAGAAGATGATAAAATGATAATCGGCCAATCTGTTTTTGCTGGTAAAGATTATACCGGTCAAAGAAATAGATATTTTACCCATAACTACATAATTTCAGAGGACGAAAGAGATAAATACATAGCAAATCCTGATAGAATAATATATTCAAGTGGATTTGCTAGAGAATATGATATAGAAAAGGGTATGGTTATTTCTGAGGTATCGGAAATTGCTAGAAGCAAAAATGATGATTGTTTTAATTCTATAGAAGAGTTGTTTCTGGCTACTGGAATGAATATTGAATTATTTACAAATCTTATTAAGGCTTGCTTTGATTCAGCCCAATATGGTAAGAAAATATACATTGTATTGGATTCAGAAAGCAATAAGGTAACTGAACTTGCAAAAGGAATGCTTAAGTATTTATATAGAGGACTTCCTTTTGCTGTAAGAAGAAAAATAGGATTTATCACATATATGAAAGAACCGAGAATGAAAGATTTAATAAATATTGTTTTTCTGTGCAAAGGAAGTATAAAGAGACTTACTACTGAAATAAAAGCTGGCTATGTATTTGATTTAGCAAGTAAAAATTTTTACTTAGATGGAATGGATGAGGAGAAGGATATTTTTACCCATTTCGTTATGGATAACATAGAAAATGGAGAAACTTTAAATGACTTTTTTTATAAGGCAGATAAGTCCTGTATTGAAGATAAACTGAGCATTTCAGAGTACGAGGGCCTTCTTCAACCCATTGAAGAAAAGAAAACTAATGTTAAGGTAACAGAAGAAACTAAGAAGGAATTTGAAGATAAAGAAAGCGTTAATTATGACCCAGTGGAAGTATCTTCTATATGGAAGAAGATTATAAATTTTATTGAAAAACTAATATTTAAGAAAATTTAGGGCCTAAAATAAAAGGGCTCTTTTTTCTATTCAAAAAATGACATTTATCCGATTTTCGTTATTTTAAATATAAGTAGAAAAGAAAATTCTATAAAGAAAAAGAATTAATTTTAGCCTTAGTAGGCAAAATATAAGAAATGAAGTTAATAAAAAAGGAGGTAACATAGTGAAAAATGAAAATAATGTAAGGGTTATTCCATTGGGAGGCCTTGGGGAAATAGGCAAAAATATAACAGCCTTTGAATATAAAAATGAGATTATTGTAATAGACTGCGGCATATCCTTTCCAGATGAGGAGATGTATGGTGTAGACTTGGTGATACCTGATATAACTTATCTATTAAACAATTCAGATAAGGTAAAAGGCATCTTTATAACTCATGGACATGAAGATCACATAGGATCATTACCCTATATTTTAAAACAATTGAATGTTCCTGTTTATGGCACAAGGCTCACTCTAGGAATACTTGAAAATAAATTAAAGGAGCATAACATACTTTCAGATTGTGAACTCAATAAGGTGGAGGCTGGAGATGTAATAGAACTAGAAAATTTTAAGGTTGAATTTATAAGAAACACTCACAGTATAGCAGATTCATGCTCTATTGCTATTCACACACCAGTTGGTGTAATATTACATACCGGTGATTTTAAAATAGACTATACGCCTATTGATGGGTTAGTTATGGATTTAGAACGTATTTCAAATTTAGGAAGAGAGGGAGTACTACTTCTTATGGCAGATAGTACTAATGTGGAGCGTATAGGTCATACAATTTCAGAAAAATCCATAGGAGAAACTTTAACAAGAATCTTCTCTACTGCTGAAGGAAGAGTTATTGTGGCAACCTTTGCTTCAAATATTCACAGAATGCAGCAGATAGTAAATGCTTCTATAAAATATGGAAGAAAAGTAGCATTTAGCGGAAGGAGTATGGAAAACATCTCAGAGGTAGCTATGAATTTAGGATATCTGCATATACCTGAAGGTAAAATGATAAATGTAGATGAAATACAGAGTTATCCTAATGAACAAATAACAATTATAACCACTGGAAGTCAGGGAGAGCCTATGTCAGCTCTTGCTAGAATAGCCTTTTCCACCCATAGAAAGCTTAGGATTGAACCAAAGGATTTATATATTATTTCTGCATCTCCTATTCCAGGAAATGGGAAATTGGTATCTAAGGTGATTAATCAATTATTTAAAAAAGGTGCAGATGTAATTTATGAAGCTTTAGAGGAAGTACACGTATCTGGTCACGCATACCAAGAGGAATTAAAATTAATTCATACATTGGTTCACCCTAAGTATTTTATGCCTGTTCATGGTGAGTATAGACATTTAAGACACCATGTACAGTTAGCTCAGAAGTTAGGCATGGATGAGAAGAATATTTTTAACTTAGAAACAGGTCAAGTTTTAGAGTTATCAGATAAAGAGGCAATGATTTCTGGAAGAGTCCCTACTGGTTCTATATATGTAGATGGATTTGGAGTAGGAGATGTAGGAAATATAGTACTTAGAGATAGAAAACATTTAGCTCAAGATGGTATGCTCACAATAGTAGTTACTATAGAAAAAGAATCCTATAATATAATAGCAGGACCAGATATAATTACTAGAGGATTTGTATATGCGAAGGAATCAGAGGCTTTGATAAAGGAAGCAAAAGATATTGTTAGAAAAGAGTTAGAGAACTGCTTAGAAGAGAGGATTATTGAGTGGTATGTACTAAAAGCTAATATGAAAAAAGTTATGGAAAGGTATCTATATGAAAAGACAAAGAGAAGACCAATCATTCTTCCTATTATTATGGAAATTTAATTTTAGTTAAATATAAAGATATGAACTAACGTCAACCTATTGTAGTCAGTAGGTTGACGTTTTTAATTTACTAAAAGTATTTTCGGATATAAAAATGCGGGATAGTTTCTTGAATTAGAGGTATGAAATGTTGTATTATTAAATAAATGTAACAATAAGGTAAAAATTTTAGACGTTTGTAAGAATTATTTAATATAATAAAAAGCACAGGACAGTTGGAAGACGTTTATGGATTTTGTTACCTGGAGGAAGCTTATAATTTTGTAAAGGAAAAGAGATGTGATGTTTTTGAAGGTAAACTATTTTTTTAGTTTGGGATTATTAATATCAGCATTAGTACTGGGGTGTATAGGGTGCTTTTCATGGAAAAGAGATAAGCCATATGTTTCGATATCTTTGTTTCCTGTATCAATTTATGCATTTGGATATGCATTTGAAATATTATGTACAAATATTAAGTGGATAAAGTTTTGGGTTAAAGTAGAATATTTAGGGGGGGCGTTTCTAGGCGTACTATGGTTAATGTTTGCACTTAATTTTACTGGGTATAAAGAAAAAATCAAAAAGAGAACTTTGATGTTATTATATATTATGCCTGTTATTACATTAGTATTGAATTATACAAATGATTTTCATCATTTGTTTTACAAAAAAATGTATATGAATAATGATGGTTTTTTTCCAGTTTTAGAAGTAATACATGGTCCCTGGTATTGGGTGCATACTGTATATAACTATGTATTAATGATTATAGGTTTAATAATTTTTATAAAAGCTTATTTAAAGGCAGTTACAATTATAAGAAAACAGATATTACTTTTAATAATAGCTTGGATAATTCCATGGATTTCAGATATTATTTATATTTTGGGGCTACTTCACTTTGATGTGGATTTGGCTCCACTTACACTTTCTATTTCAGCAATAATGTATAGCTTTGCTGTATTAAAATTTAAGTTTCTAAAACTTACACCAATAGCACTTGAGAAAGTCTTTTCTAATATGCTGGATGGGGTTATAATATTAGATTCTGAAAATAATATAGTTAATTTTAACAACTCATCAAAGAATATTATTTCAGAATTGAAGGATATAGAAGCAGGTGGCAAAAAAATTAATGAGGTATTGAAGGAATATAAAACAGTACTAGATGCTGTAAATAGTACTTCTTATAGTGAAAGTTTAATAAGTATAAAAAATAAAGAGCAGTTAACATATTACAAGATGAATATTAACAATGTATATGAAAACACTGGTGAAATCATAGGGAAGATACTAATTTTGAATGACATTACTGAAATAGAACTGCAGCGGGAAAAGTTGTCTGAACTCAATGCATATAAGGATAGACTATTTACTATAGTTTCACATGATATTAAATCTCCACTTGGTGTTTTATTAAGTTTGTTAGAGCTTTTAGAAGATGAGGATGATATTTATAGAGAAGAAAATAAAGAAATATTATATCAGATTAAAGAAAATACAAGAAATACTTATGAAATGGTTGAAAGTGTACTCCAATGGTTTACAAGTCAAATAGATGGAGTGGGTTGCCATAATTTTTCCTGGGGACTTTTAGATATAGTGAAAAATTCTATAATGCCTTTAATTAAAAAGGCTGAACTAAAGCAAATAAAGATATCTTATGAAATATCGGAAGATATTTTTGTTTATGTAGATAGAGATATGCTTGAAATTGTATTAAGAAACTTATTTTCTAATGCAATAAAGTTTAGCAACAATGGTGGAAACATAAAAATATTGGCACAAGAATTTGCAGGTATGGTTACTGTAGCTATCAGTGATAATGGAATAGGAATACAAGAGGAAAAAATCGAGAATCTATTTAGCAATTATGAATGTTATACTACTTTTGGTACATCAGGAGAAAAAGGAACAGGAATTGGATTACTGATTTGTAAAGAGCTTATTGAAAAAAATGACGGGAAAATATGGGCCCAAAGTAGTGTAGGTAAGGGAAGCACTTTTTGTTTTACAATTTTATCAGATAAAATTACTTAAATAGATTGGTGGTTGGATAAATATGAAGGTTATTCTTATTGATGATGATAAAGCTATGCTTCTTATCCTTAAAAGGATTTTTAATAAAATTCAAGGAGTGAAGGTAATAAATACATTTAATAATTCAATCAATGTATTGGAATTTGTAAAAGAACACAATATAGATATGGCATTTTTGGATATAAATATGCCAGGAGAAAATGGAGTTGATTTGGCTAAGAAAATATTAAAAACAAGCCCTTTAACGGATATTGTATTCACTACATCTTATAGAGAATATGCTGTTGAAGCTTTTGACATATGTGCTTTTGACTATATTGTAAAACCAGTTTTAGTAGAGCGGCTACAGCGTACTGTGAGTAGGGCATTGAAAAAAAGATCAGTATTAGTTGAAAAAGCGTTAGCAAAAGAAAAAAAATTTTCAGTTTATCTTTTGGGAGGTATAGATGTAAGCAGCCAAATCTTAGGCACTGTAAAATGGATATCTACTAAGAGTATGGAACTCTTTGTATATCTCCTCTTAAAGGAAAGTAGGAATATATCAAAAAATGTAATTATAGAAGATATATTTCGTGGTATGCCTTTAAAAAATGCTGAAAACTACTTGAAAACTGCTGTTTATCAAATTAGGAAAGCACTTGAACCTCATGATTCAAATTCACTGCTTATATCAAATAATGGATATTACAAGCTAGAATACGATGACTTCTATGTGGATTTTATAGATTTTGAAGAAAGAATTGAGAAACTTGAGAAAATAGATTCTTCAAATCTTCAAAAAGCTTTAGCTGCTGAGAAAATTTATCTTGGAGATTTACTAGGAGATAGAGTTTATTATTGGAGTATGTCAGAAAGAGAAAAATATTTAGATCAATATTTAAGTTTAGCAAAAAAACTAGGAAAATATTATTTTGATAATGGTAACATGGAACAAGCTTCTTATATTTTAAAAAAACTAATTAAAATTAATCCATTTCATGAAGAAACAAATTGTCTTTTTATGAAGGTATTTGCAGCACAAAACAATAAAAAATTATTAATGAGACATTATGAAGTCTATGTAAGAATGTTAAAAAGGGAACTAGATATATGTCCAGAGCCAGCTATGACAGATTTGTATGGAAAGCTTATGAAGGGCTTTAATAATTAAGTTTAGTAAATAAAAAATGTTTTGAGGTATTAGATTGATTCTGATACCTCATTTATATTTCTAAAAAATAAAAAAACTTTTACTTTTCTTTTACCAGTATCTTGTAGAATAAAGCTAAAGAAATTTCCATTAAAGCAAAAATATTTGCTACAGCAGACTCAATTAGAAAAGGTGTCAAAAATATTGTGACTAAAGAATTTGCAGTCAGCAGAAATACTATTAGAAAAGGAGTCACTGAACCTAAGGCTGGAGTTAGAATTATTGATGATTTTAATATTTAATAAACGAGGCAGAAAAAATATTGAAGATTAATTAATTGTACTAGAGAATGAAGAGAAGGATTTTTGTGTACAACTATATTATATGAGGAGAGATAGAATGCCTAAAATGAAAGAAAAACAGCAACTTGAGGAGTTTGAAATGATTTTTGTAGACATGGGGCAGGGGGATTGTTGTATTATAAGATGTCCAGATGGAAATGTTATTATGGTAGACTGTGGAAGTAGTGGGAACCTTGACCTAAAGGGATATACTGCAGCAAAACAGCAACTGCTTGCTTGGGCAAATGGAGGTGGTATTTATGCCATCATACTTACACATCCTGACAGGGATCACTACAACATGACAGAGAATATTTTAAGTAAAGTTAATCCCTTATCTAGTAAAACAGAATACTTGAAAGTTGATCATGTGATTTTCAGTACAGCATACTCTGAAAAAAGTCCTATGGGGAATTACAATCAAAATGGGATTTGTAGTCTTATATGTGATGGGTATCTAGGAAACCCACAGTTGTATGAAATAACAATGAATGATACCAATAGCTATTACTTGCAGTGGGAACAGAAAAATTCTAATTACCAAAAATATACCAAAGAAGATATAATAGGGTTTAATGTTATTAAAGGAACAACAGTGAGTGGTAAGAAAAAATGGTCTATTGATATTCTTGCAGGAAATGTATTGAGGGATAAAAGTGGTCCATTAAACACTAATGCCGCAAGTCTTGTTACACTTTTAAGAATAGGAGATGAAAAAATACTACTTACAGGGGATTCAACAGTGGAAACACAGGATTTTTTGTACAAGACTTATAAAAAATCTGATACAATAAAAAATCTAACTATTTTTCAAGTGCCTCATCACGGCAGTGAGGAATGCCTATCTAAGTCTTCATTTATAAATCTTGTAAATCCGGAACAGTTGGTAGTCAGCGTAGGAATTATAAATGATTCTTACTGTCTTCCAAGGTATAAAGTTTTGGAGGCATGGATTAACGCTAATAGGTTAGCTGGTTTAGATGTTAAAGAAGGTGTTGTTACTGATTACTGGAAGGATGACTTTGAAGCAGCAGCAGATTACAATAGCTTTAAGAACTTTAATGAAATCTTAGCTTTATGGACAAAAAAAGGATATAAATATCTTCAAAATAGCAGTAACACATTTTATTGGCTTAAAAATCCATCAGATGCAAGACTAAAAGGAAGTACAGGCTTTTATGGCTTTAAAAATACTAGTTTTTATATATATAGAGAACAGGCACAAAAGCAGATATGGCAGACAGGAGTTATGGGGAATATAAAGTCGCTCATCTAAAGAAGCTTAAAAAATAACAGAAAGCAGGAGTGAGAGTATGGATATGAACCAATTAAAAACTATTTTACAAAACAGCCTTAGTGATGAGGGGTTTATTATAGATATAGAAAAGTTGCAATCCAGTGCTATTGATGGAATATCACAAGAACTGTTTAAAATATCAGAAGATTTTTTTCCTGATGGCAAATTAAAGTTAACTGTAGATTCTTCTGAAAGTGCAATAGAAGTATCTCCCAAAGGGGATAGTGCTAGCATTAAGGGGAAAGGGGAAGATTATCCTTTTAATGGTATGGACGTAACTGCAGTATTTTCTATGGAAGAAGATGGTGTAGGGCTTAAAATGGTAGCTACTGGAGACGAAAATTGGATATTCACAGATTCCTTTCCGCCACTGGAAGGTACCATTGTAGATCATATGAAGTTCGTTAAGGATGAGAAGCCTTCAATTACTCTAAGTTCACATAAAAATGGAGATATTCCACAAGGGATGCATTTTGACGGTGTTGTAGATTTGAAGGCCATGAGTGAAGGGCTTTCAAACTTGCTGAATATACCAAATCAGAATATAACAGGTACTGTGGTTATATGTGATAATGGTTCAAATTTTCAATCCATAGATTTTGATGGGACAGATGTACAAGGAGTTAATCTTGGAATTGCTACCGATTGTGAAGTAGGATTTCAAATTGGCTGCCAGCTTATACCAAATATTAAAGAAAATGATGATACTGCAATCCCCTATATTGGTATGACAACTACCATTCCTTTTATTACAAAAGGGATAAAACAGGATCTAAAGGTATGTGTACAAGTAAGCAATTTTAATATGCCTATTCGATTTTCAATAGATCTGAATGAAAGCATAGATGCTGCTGTTGAGGAATTGAAGGTTTTAACGGCAGGAAGCGGCTTTGATCGACTTCTACCAAGTGACTTTAAATTAGGGGAATATGTGACTTTTGATGACTTATTCTTTGATTACAGTTTGGATAGAAATACCGTAGAATTTATATCAATGGGAGTATCAAATGCTTCACAATGGACAATTGCACAAATCAGTGGTACAGATAAGGCTCTTGTAATGGAAAAACTTGCTTTGAGGCTTATGATAAATAATCCTTTTGGAATGAAAAATGATGCGGTATCTATAGAAGGAGAGGTCGCTATCACTGATTCTGGTGTAATGTGCCTCTATGGTAAGTGTCCAAATTGGGAAATAGGAGGATACCTTAAAAAAGATTCTGTTTTAAGTGTAAAGGATCTTGCAAGCTTCTTTATAGGGGAAAGTAACAGTGTGCCTGACATTTTGATAGATATAATCGATTTTAAACTATCCTCTGGGGACTATACATTAGATGCAAGATTAAAGGAGCTATGGAGCATTACAGAGAGGGAATCCGTTGTATTTGCAATAGATGAAGTGTTACTTTCAATTGAATATAATACAGCCAAAGGAACTATTGCAAAATTTAAAGGAATTCTTGATATTGCAGGAATACAAGTGAATTTAGAAGCAGATTATGGTGCTTCAGAAGGATTTAGCTTCATAGGTTCTACTGGAGAGGGGCAAGATATACATATAGATAGGCTAATAAAAGATATTGAAAGTCGGTTTGGGCATATGACTCTTCCGGCAGTGCTTGAGGATTTTATTGAGGAGCTTATTATTGAAAATTTAAGTATCTCCTTTAATACAGCCACTAAGGATTTCACTTTCAGTTGTAGAATAAACTTTCCAATAAGTAGCACTAGCACAGCATATCTTACGGTAGAGATTGATTTAACCCATAAGGATGATGGAACTTATGACAATAGGTTCAGTGGTACTTTAAATATAGGTGAACTTCTATTTGATGTAAAATTTGACTGGACAAAGGATACCTCTGCACTGGTAGCGTTATATATCAATACTAAAGAAGATTCTATAAGTATAAATTCTCTTATAGCTAATGTTTCTAAAGAGTTTTCTGAGATTCTTCCGACGGTAGATATAGGGCTTAAGGACGTACTCTTTGCTTGGTCAAAAAGTGAAAAAGCTTCTAAGTATTTATTTGCAATGGATATAAGTGCAGAGGTAGGTCTTTCTAATATTCCTCTTATAGGAAAGGATTTTCCTTCTGATGAAACAGTGAAGGTGAATAACCTTAAAATGTTGATTTTATCAGAACAGATAAATCGTAAAGAGGTAGATACAATAAACTCAATGATAAATATTGACTGGGCAAAGCTACCTAAGGCAGAAAATCAAAGCAATGATGGCAGCGAAAGCGATGAAGAGAAGGAAGTAGCTATTGATAGTGGTGCTACTTTTACAGCAGATATGCAGTTTGGAAGCAAAATAGAAATTCTTAACTTAAATATAGGTGGAGCTGGACAAAAGGCAGACCCTGCTGAGAATAAGCAAGTAGATCAAATAGAAAAAGAAGGCAGTGATTCTACAGCGTTAGTAGAGGGTAACAGCCAGTCTGAAAGTAAAGCCAAGTGGTTTAAGCTGCAGAAATCCTTTGGACCAGTATATTTTGAGCGTATTGGAGTAAGCTATGAAGATAATTGTTTATGTTTTTTGCTGGATGGGTCTTTGTCCCTGGGTGGTCTTACTATAAGCCTTACAGGGATGTCTATAGGATCTCCTTTAAATAATTTTAAACCGCAGTTTTATTTGCAGGGTATAGGAATAGATTTTCAGCAAGCTCCTATTGATATAGGAGGAAGCTTTCTTGCAGTAGAACCACCTCAACCAGGTGTCAACTTTCAATATGATGGAAATGCAATAATTCAGATGGGTAAGTTTTCCATTGCGGCGATGGGTTCATATGCTCAATTAGAAAATGGTAATCCGTCAATGTTTGTGTTTGCAAATGCTTTGGGAAATTTCGGTGGACCGCCAATTGCCTTTGTTAATGGAATTGCGGCAGGCTTCGGATATAATCGAGATATTGAGGTGCCTGCATATGATGAAGTGTTTAGTTTCCCGTTGATGGCACTTATGGAAGGCGATAGCAAGGATATGCCAATAACAGATATGCTTGATATGCTTGAGGGCAGGAAGTCAGATTCACAAGGAAAAGTGAACGTATGGATAAAGCCTTCTGCAGGAGAATATTGGTTAGCAGCGGGGGTGAAGCTTACCTCCTATGAACTTATATACACAAGGGCATTGTTACTAGCTAAGTTTGGTAATGAGCTAGAAATTGCAGTTATGGGGCTTTCTACCATGGCTTTACCTACAAATTCAAGCGACTATAAGTTTGCTAATGTAGGGCTTCAAATAGAGGCAGATTGGAAGCCTTCAGAAGGATTTTTTGGATTAAGTGCTGTTCTCACTACCGATTCCTTTATTTTCGATAAAAATTGTCATTTGACAGGAGGCGCAGCTATTTTTATATGGTATGAGGGAGATAAAAAGGGACAGTTTGTATTTACAATAGGAGGATATCATTCAAAGTTTAATGCACCAAGTTATTATCCAAAGCTTCAACGTCTTGGATTTAATTGGATCGTCAGTGATAGTGTACAAATAGTGGGTAATTCGTACTTTGCCATTACTCCAGCAGCGGTTATGGCAGGGGGACTCCTTGAAGTATTATTTAATGCTGGCTCCTTAAGTGCAAATTTTTCAGCACAAGCAGATTTGCTGATTACCTTTAATCCTTTTTACTTTATTGCAGATATAAGCATTAGTGCAAGTATTTCAGTAAGGATTCCCCTATTTTTTATTACTAAAACTCTCACAGTAGAACTAGGGGCTTCTCTTTCATTGTGGGGGCCTCCTACAGGTGGAATTGTATATTTCCATTGGTGGGTTATTTCCTTCAGCGTAGGTTTTGGTGACAATGAGAAAGGTAATTCAAATGCTCCTATAAGCTGGGAGGACTTTAAACCTCTTTTACCAGCACTTGAAAGTGCATGCAGCATACAGGCAAATAATGGCTTATCAGGTGTAATTGACGATAATGTTTCTGATAATAAGGTATGGGTGGTACGTGCCCATAAATTTAGCTTTTCAACATGTTCTGCAATACCTTGTAGTCAGTTTGAATATAAAGGTGCTGCGGATTTACTTAAAGATAATCAGCCTTATAATGTGAATATACGTTCTATGAACAAAGTTGGCATACGTTCTAGCCATAGATTCAAGCTTTGCAATGATTATGGAGAATTAGATATTTCAGCTTGGAATATAACAGTAAGTTATGAGAATATTCCTTCTGCACTTTGGGGATTGCCACTGAAGGATGGCAATGGAAATTTTGTACTTAATCCTAATGTACCGGATAATAGAACAGTTAACAATGTACCAGTAGGACTCAAGGTAACTGTACCACAGTCTACTATTGGATATTCAGCAGGTGAAATGAGCTTTGAACTTTTACAATATGCAGATATAAACCCTCAAGGTGTATTGCCACTTGAGAAAACTAATCCATCAGCAGATTATATACCTGTAGCCTCTGAAACTACGGCAGGTGCTATAGAGAAGGCTGCACAGGCTTCGCAGATAGAAAGAAGAACCAATATATATAATGTTTTAAATAAAATGGGAGTATATTCTGGAAGCAATGATTCTATGGAAAGTTTAGCTAAAAATGCAGGGAATCTTTATTGGGATTCACCTTTGCAGCTTTAGGTAGTGAGAGGAGACAGTTTTTATGGTAGAGGATATTCAGATTGGAGATATAAAATTTTATGATAATTATATACCCGGAATTCAGGGCGGGAATTATACCATACAAGTAGCACAGAATGTGGATTATATAGGTATAACTCAGGATGACCAGAGTAAGCTTTCGGCAACTCAGAAGTTTGTGGTTTGTGCACCTCAGTTTTCACTTGATTCAGCAGATATTCATTCTATGGTTCCTCCAAATAACAGTATAGGACAATTTGCGGATGAGTTACCTCATATAGTTCTAAGCAAGCCTATTATTCCATGGGAAAGAACAATGAATACAGATAAGCCAACTCCTTGGATAGCTCTAATGGTATTTGGAGAGAAGGAATTGCTTGCAGATACTCTAGATAATACGGATGCAAGAACAAAAGCTATAAGAACTACTATTGAGCAGTATATGGCTATGAAGGGTAGTCAGGATATTTTTATACCACCTATAATTGAAATAGAAAAGGATATAGACATCAAACAAACCTGTTATTACATACAGATGTCTTCCGATACTTTTAAAATGATTGTTCCACAGCTTGATGAACTGCCATATCTTGCACATATAAGGCAGATAAATAGCAAAGATAAGCCCATACTAGGTATACAGGAGGAGGATTTATACAGCATTGTTGTAGCAAACCGTTTCCCTAAAGTTGCTTCAAACATAAGTGATGAGGTAAAAAATATTGTTCACTTGGTGTCTTTGGAAAAGATGGAGGATTATATTAATCAACCAGGAAAAATAATTCAAGGAAAGGTGGCGCTAATATCTTTAGCACGGTGGTCATTTACTTGTCAGACTGATAATAAGGAAGATTTTGAAGGTTTGATGAAGGAATTAGTAGCTGATGAAAAAACGGGTGCAGCATATGCTCCGGACAAGCTATTACTAAGGTTGAACCTCTCTGATAAGGCTACCAATGATTCTGATACTATGACTGAGGTTAAAAAGCGTATCTTATATGGTTATGTACCAATGCCTTTTCATACTCGCAGTGGAGAAGATACCTTTGCTTGGTACAGAGGCCCCTTAAGTCCAATAAATACAGCTCAATTAAATAAACATCAGCCATTTTTTTCCTTTGATAGTGCACTTATCTATGATGAGCAATATGGAATGTTTGATTGTTCCCTTAGCTCTGCATGGCAGCTAGGCAGAAATCTTGCTTTGGCAGATTCAAGCTTTGGTAAACAACTTCTGGCTTACAGGCGTAAAAGCTGCAATATAATAGACAGAATGTATGAAAATATTTCTATGCTAGGAAGCTATACGGTGCAAGATTTGAAGAAACTTGTTAATCCAGGTTTTAATAAGTACGCTTTGCTTAGTTTGATTGGAAAAAATCTTACAGATACGCTTTCAAAAACATCTGATAAAAGCTTAAGTGCTTTAACTGTTAAAGGAATTAAGAATGGACAAGGTCAGAATAAAAGTTCAGTGGTGACTTTAAAGCAGTTTATTTGCAATGCTGAAGTTCAACAGGCAGTGTGGGATATGACTTCAGATGAACTTCAGGTTTTAGCAAATTGGCTTGCACTCAAACAACTTTTATACGATGTGCCATTTAACTATTTTGTACCTGATAACAGGATTTTACCTGTAGATAGTATACGATTTTTCTATATAGATCAAAATTGGCTTGACGCTATGTTGGATGGAATGCTTTCTATAGCAATTCAATCCAGTAGGGATTCAGCTAACCTTATAGCAAATTCACAGGCTATAAAAGCTTCTGTAAAGGATGCTATGAAAGTTATACGCAGTAGTATTACAGGAAAAGATGAAGACCCAGATTCAAACCAGATAAACTGTATGTCGGGATTTTTGCTGCGCTCGTCTGTGGTAACGGGGTGGCCGGGTTTATCTGTAAGGGCTTTTGATAGCCAAAATAATCCTTTGAAAATACTTAGGCTAGACCACCTTTCAGAAGGACTATTACTTGGTATATTTTGGGGAATACCTGAAAGAATTGAGTTAAGTGAGCCTCAAGAAGGTTTTAAGTTTGGAATAAATCAGGATGGAGAAATAAACCTACGTTGTATTCAAAAGGATAATCCTAATTACAAAATAGGTTCGCAGCTTTCACCGCCATATAAAGTAAGACCAGCACATATACGAAATGGTCAGGTCATTGATCTTAGACCAAATGCAGAGGATGGACTTATAAAGGTAATGTCTGCTGAGCTTAAAGATATTTTGAAGCTAAACCAGCTTGATTTAAAACCATCGGATTTTGCTTTGCAGATGGTAAAATCTCCTGAAAAATTGATGTTTAAAGTTAAAGCAGATTAATATTTCAAAGGTTAAGAATAGATTATTGCTAAAGGAGGGGTATTATAAATGGGAAGTTCAACTTTACTTGTACCGATGCAGGTAAACGCAATGGTAGTAAATAAAAATAGTAGTACAAATAATGTATTTAGGCGTTGGGAACATAGTTATGATATGCTTAATAATTTTAGTAGCTCTGAGCCTGATTTTTGTGATATTACTGTAAGCAAAAATCTAAAAGAGGGTGTATATATTCACTGGATTTTGCCTGATGCCTTGAAAAGGGGGGCTCAGAATCCTGTAACTGGAAATATAGAATTTCCTTTAGTACCAAATCGTTGGGTGATTTTGCGTTTTTCAGGTCCACTTACAAAGCGTGTAGCTAAGGCTTTTATTATTGAAAGCGATGCACCAGGATACCAAGATGGAGAAGTAGATACATATGGAGCCTTGAAAAAAAGTCCTAGTTCATATATATTTGACTCTGCTGTTATAGATGAGTGGAAAAAAAGTAAAGATACTGTAAGGCGGGAGGCAGGAAATGGACTAGGTGTAACTACAGGTGAACTGATAAATGGTTTGCTGGGACGAGTATATGAATTTGGCAATTGGTCAGAAAAAGGTATAGAGAAGATTTTTGTAACTGCCGTAGCTTCAGGAAATCATATTTTTAGTGCATATCAAAGCCATTGCCGTAGTGTATTTTCTTTAGAGGATGACCTTGATGATGTGGAAAGTCCTTGTAGTATTAGTTACATGGTGGCAGGCTGGTATTCAAATGAAGCAGAAGATCCAATTAAAAAGTGTAATTTATATGCGAAGGAAAATGATACCCCGGAACAGGAATATGAAAAATTCATGGAGGATAGCGGCTGGCAGACTTCCGCAAATGAGGAAAGCCAGGTGCCTTTATCAAGCATCTATCATGGAATGGTATTTGGCGTTGATTGGGATGAGGCTAAAATTTATCCCTCTGTAAAAGAGCACTATGAAAATCATGTGGGTAAAAAAATCCGTGTAGCTATAGGTAATACTTCAGTGGATTGTTTTAAGGCTTTAATACAACAGCAACTTTCGGAGAGAGATAAAAATAATGATGAAGATGCTATTAAAATGCTTAAAGAATGTCCCAATATAGCATCACTTCTTGAAGCTTTTCAGTATGATATGTTGGATATTCTTGATTCACAGAATGGACAGCAGCTTTTGGATTATCGTATAAGGCAGGAGTGGTTTTCCTCAAAACATGGAGGCTACCGCTGGGTAATAGCTGATGATGGTAAGCCTAGAGATGAAAAAACAGTGGAACAGCTTAAAGCACAACAGCAGCAAGAAAGTTGGATTTCACAGTTAAATAGTGATCAGGAAGCCTCAGATATGAAGTTTAATGAACTTTACAGCTATCAATGGAAGCTATATGCTGCTTGGTGGAAAAAAGAAAAATACAACCAATATGATCCTTGTGAATTACCAGAGTACCTGAATATTGATCAGTTTAATAATGATATTTCCAGCATTACTCAGAAGATTTGTGAAATTATGAATGAAATAGAAAAGTTAAAGTCAAAGATACCTTATCAGCCCATTTATAATGTCGATAACAATACACAGGAAAAAGCGTTAGAAGAGGCAATTGTTAAGTTTCAAAACTCATATAGAGATTTAGGGAAATTGTCAGAAGGACGTATTCTTAAGGCTATAGCAGCTCCTCGTTATTGGAAAATCGCAAATCCTGTGGTAATGGTGTCTGGTGGCGGTAATACTGCAAAAATTGCTAAAAGGGATGATAAATTATTATGCAGGCTTTCTACAGATATAATATCAGGAATTAAGGTTGATGCTGGGAAGCAAAGTGTGGATGTGAGTTCTATTATAGATATTATTCCTGCAGTAGAAATAGTTACCTCAAAGGCATTACAGGGTGATTATATATCAGCTGATACAGCATTGCAATTGGCAAATACTTTACAGGCATTGATTGGTGAATTCTATATTTTAGATCCTAATAACAGTGCAGCTATTGCTCAGAAAAGTCCTTTGGTAACACTAGAAGTACTAAAGAATCTCAGTTCTCAGAATTTTAATGGGGTTTTGCCTGCTATTATACCAGGTGAATGGAAGCAACCTTGGAACCCTATATTTATGAAATGGGTGGGTGATTGGTATTCAATAGAGTATAAAGATCAGCAGGGTAATAGGAATTGGACTTTCGATGGAACAGAATACAAATATAATGGTAATTATCCTTTGCCAGAGGCTCAGAGTGTGGGAGGTGAGATACTGCTTACTCCGCAGACTGGATATATATTTAAAGAACGGTTGGAAAAATTGATAATAGCAAATCAAGATACACATGCATCATTGTTGGATGAACTTGATAAATTTGTAGAGAGCATTGATAACTGGGACTTTATCTCCCAATCCCTTGATGGATTTAATGAGCAGATTACCATAAGAGATACTCGTACACAAATTACCCCTTTTGGCAATTCTAGCGAAGATACTTCCCAAACATTGCAGCAGCTTATGGGAAACCAGTGTTACAATGTCCCATATATAATTGGATCAGGAGAACCAGCAAAATTTCATGGAGTTCGTCAGGGACAGCTGTTTATAAGGTATATGACTATTTATGATACCTTTGGACAGGTTTTGGAATTGGTAGGGGATCAAGATTCTGGAGTAGATAACGCAGATTCCTTTCCACTAATAATATCAGAAGGCTTTATACCTGATAAACCAATTATACCTGAAAGTGAAAAACCTTTTATACAATTACCTCCAGCAGTGATGCAGCATGGAAGGCTTGATTTTAGGCTGATAGATTCTGATAATGAGAAATATGTGGATATTGCTGCTGATGCTAATCCAATAGCTGGGTGGCTGTTACCAAATCATCTTGATGCCTCAATTTCCTTATATGATTCTGAAGGGATAAGCATTGGAAGTATTTGCACTCTGGAAAATGATAACGGCACCAAATATGTAGCATGGAGACAAGCACCTAACAGTGAATTTAATGATATAGAGGCAGTAAGAAAAGAGGCTCCTTGGATTGCTTCTTTAGTAGAAAATATAGAAACTAAAGGAGTTCAGGCATTAAATGACTTTTTGCAAATAATTGATACCGCACTTTGGAACATAGACCCCTTAGGAGAAAGAGATGATGGAAATATTTCAGTGCTTATGGGAAAACCCATGGCTTTAGTTAGGGCAAAACTGAAATTTCAGTTAGAAGGACTTCCTATTAATGAATTTGGTTGGAAGGCAACATTTAATCAAAAAGCACCTGACTTCGTAAATTACAAGTTTGAAATTCGTTTGGGTGATAAGGAAATTAGAAAGGATGGACTTATAGGTTACTATCTCAACCAAAAATATGATACCTTCAACAGTGTGTATGACATTGAAGCCTCATCCTTGGAGGATGGTTATATTAAACTAATAGAACAAGGAAACTATATATCTTTGAGTTTTGATGGTCAAAGTGAAGCTGATGTTATGATGCTTGTGGATCCACGTTCCTGCGTACACGCACTTACGGGTATGCTCCCAGTACAGACACTTCAATTGCCAGCAAAGTTTGTTGAACAAGTGGTGAATAAACTGGAAGTAAACTTTCAAACAGGCCCTGTACTTACCAAGGTAGGTAAAGAGCTTGACAAAACGTCACTGTCTTCTATTGAAATCCCTATTCCTACAGAGAAAAATGGAATGTGGTCCTGGTGGGAAAAGGAATATCAAAAGGAAAAGGAAAGTTGGCAGCAGTATGGTATTACTGCCGTTGGACAAAAGGCAGTATTTTCTAACAGAGTCAGCTCGCTTAGAGAGGGATGGCTAAAATTAGTAACTAATGGTGAAAAGAAATAAATTAAATTCCCGCTGCTTATATTGCAGAAGATATTAAAAAAGGGAGATGTTATTATGAGCCAAGCTACTTTACTTAACTATAATATTTATACAGAACCATTGATGCTTGAAGCATCAACATTGACAAATTCATCCTATGGAAAATTGCAAATATGTGTATCTCCACCTTCAGATAATTCCGAAGTGTACTGTGATCAAATACATTTGTGTATACCTAGTAATATAGTTAGTACAACTAATAGATTTGATGTTGCTGTAACTTCTGTAGAGGGTGATATATGGGAAAATAATATTGGTGGAAGTACACTGCAGCCTATGCCTGATTTGGGAAATACATTTGGTGGACGTATATTACAGCCTATGCCTGAATGGGAAAATAATATTGGTAGAAGTACAGCAAAGCCTATGACTTCTAATCAAGAAAATACAATTATAATATTCAAGCATAGTAAATCTGCAGATGGGGAACCTTATGTTATGAAATTCCCATTAAATTTTACAATAGAAATATTTGATTTGACAAAAAATACAGGAGTTATAAATAATATGTTTATAAGTGAACACTCTAGTATTAATGGAGCATCTGATTTTAAATGGAGCAAGTATGATTTTAGTTTAGTTATAAAAGATCCTAAATTCTTTGTAAAAAACTTTATAGCTACTATTGATACTAATGATAATGCTACTAATAATACTGCTCCTGATGATATAAAAGGAGCTACAGGAGGAGTTCAAAATAAAGAGAAATTTAGGCTGTTATGGGAAGGAAATGCTTCTAATTATGTAGTAACCCAAAAACTGAAGGATAGCACAAATAAACAAATATATATTGGACAAGGCAATTATGTGGATATAACAGAAGGATTGACTGATACAGCTACTTTTATTCTAGATGGTACACAAGTTGACACAATGAGGGGCGAAACCATTCATCTGTTTGAAACCATTACTGTGACTGTTTCAAATCCGGATATAACGCCTGCAAGTATTACTGTAGCAGGAGATACCGTTTTAACTGGTAATACAACCATAGGGAATAAGTTAGAAACAGGTCAACTAACGGTGTCAGGAGTTAGCCATTTATATGGAGCTGCAGAAATAGGTGGTGCTGATGCAAACGCTGATTTATTTGTACATGGAAGGATAGATGGAATAGGCATACTTCCTATAGGAAGTATGATTATGTACGCTAAAGCACAGTACATTGATAAACTGTGTGATTGGGTTAATGACGAAGGAAAGGGAAGAGAAAACACACCATTTGAAGGCTGGCAAATATGTAATGGAAACAATAATACACCTAATATAACGAACGACTTTATGGAGCGCTATGGAATTTGTTATATGGTAAAACAATTTTAATAATAATTGTTTTAAACGCATCCAATATTTAATGGAGTGAAATATGTATATTTTTGAAGCTTTATGAAAGTTAAATATTTGATTTACTTTGAAATTTGTGTTAATATAAAAAATATGTAAAATTAGGAAGGAGTTGGATTTATGACTTTAGAAACAAACGGTGCTATCGGTTCAATTCAATTATTTGCGGGGTCAATAGCTCCATTGGGATATTTAATATGTGATGGAACTGCTATATCAAGAGTGAGTTATGCATCTTTATTTAATGTAATAGGTACACAATATGGTACAGGTGATGGAAGTACAACATTTAATATACCAGATTTAAGAGGTAGAATTGCAACAGGTTATGATTCTACTCAAACAGAATTTAATACACTTGGAAAAACAGGTGGTGAAAAAACACATATATTGACTGTTAAGGAAATGCCTTCACACAATCATGGTTATGATGCTCATTGGACGGAAGCCACTGGGTGGAACAACGGAGAGGTCCAAATGACAGACAGGGGGAGAAACGGAACTAATTATACCAATAGTACTGGTGGGGATCAAGCACACAACAATTTACAACCATATATCACATTAAATTATATTATTAAATATTAGGCAAGTTTAAAAGAAGGGTTAGCACCTTCTGCTGTTGCACTTATGTAACACTTAACTACTTGATAAAAAATATTATTTGTGCGATAACTTACTAAATTATATTGGTAAATGAAGGAAGGGAAATTATATGAAGGGAATAGACATATACGAAGGTGACAATATTCAAGATTGGAATATTGTTAAACAGCAGGGAACTGAGGTAGTAATACACAAGGCTACACAAGGGACAAACCATTTGGATAGTTTACTTCAATACAGATATCCTAAAATAAAAGAAGCAGAACTAAAAATAGGGTTTTACCATTTTGCAAATAATACTGGTGACCCAGAGGCACAAGCTCAATATTTCCTTAATGCAATAGAAGGATTAGAAAGTGATGCCATTTTGTTTCTAGATATAGAAGCAGAAGAAAATTGGGACAAACAAGCGGCTATTAACTTTAGTAATGCTTTCATATCTTATATACAATCAAAGAATTTTCAGATAGGTATATATACAGGGGTTAGTTTTTATACTGACTATTTAGAAGGCAATATACCAGATGTTCCTTTATGGATTGCAAGCTATGGAAATCAGCCAAGCCTTTACCCAGATAAAGCCTCATGGCAATATTCTGAAAGTGGTGAGTTATCTGGAATAGTAGGAAATGTAGATTTAGATTATTTTATAGATAATATATTGCTTAAAAAAGGAGAGGAGTATGAATTGAAAAATATAGTAGGTTTTAATAATCAAGTCGATAAAAGAGCTGCAGAGTATTTAGCTGACTTTTTGAACTGCCCAACTGTGGACTTAACTACAACTGTTAATCCTGTAGATTATAGCAAAGTAGAAAATATATATTTTGTTGGAGGGGGGGATTTTCCACAGATAACAAATTCTAAGACTATTAAAGGGAATGACAGATACGATACGGTTATAGAGGTATTGAAAAACATAGGAAAATTAAAATAGTTTATTATAAAAGCTTTAGAAATCTTAATTTCTGGTGAAAAAATTAAAACGATTATACTGGAACAGATAAAGTATAAAACCATCATAAGTAGAAAAACATTATTATAGTTACTTAATAATAAGACTAATACTGTGTCCTTAAACTCTAGTGCAATTGAAAAAAATGGTACAGGAACGGCTCATAATAATATGCAGTCATTTATAGTATTAAATTATATAATATGTACCAGTGGAATATATCCTGCACGACAGTAAGAGGGTAAAAATATGATGAGTTTTATTGGTACAACTTTTATAGTTTTTATGAAGAAATTAAGAAAAATAAAACTTTATGGAGGACATGGTATGTATAAATTCACATTTAAAAATGTAACGGCTATAATCGTGATGGTGATGATGTTATGTGGTATGATGCCCTGGGTAAATTTTGGGGTAGGTAAAGTATATGCTGCTACTGTTAATTTTAGTGGAACACTTACCACTGACAAGTCATTTAACAGGCCTGATATATATACATTAGCAGGAAGTTCAACAACTCCTGTTTTAAGTGATTTTACAGGATGTACACCTGCCAGTGATTCGTATAACTATTTTACAAGAAGTATCACTCCGGATATAACTGGTGACTATACTATTGAAGTTACATCAGCTAACCTTAATCCAGGGACAGATCCTGTGAATGATGGTTATGGTTATCCCGGAAATACTTCTGCACATGATGATACTACGATGTATATATATGATAACAGTTTTAATCCATTAAATCCGATTAATGGATTGTTATGGGCTAATGATGATATTGCATATCCAGAGACAACGGAGGGTTTGTCGAGTTCTAATAATTATAAATCTAAAATTTCCAATGTAACTCTAACAGCGGGATAGACCTATACTATAGTAGTTACTAGTTTTAAGACTGGAGTTACAGGAGATGTTACGTTTAGTATTACTGGACCTGGAAATGTCACCGTTTCTGCAAATCCATATTCTTCGGATGTGGCTACGATTTCAGGAAACGCAGGAATAGCAGGAGCGACCTTGAGTTACACAGATGGTGGTTCTAAGACAGTTACAGCAGATGTAAATGGAGATGGCAGTATAACAGTAGCAGATGGGGGGAGGATCCCATCTGCTCTTAAGTTTACTTCATCTTAATAGTTTCCTTTAGCATATATACTAATGGTAAGAAAAGATGAAATGCCAGAGGTTGTAAAGAAAAAACTTTCAGCAATATGCACCAATAAAATAAAAAGGGAGATTTAATTATGAATTTTTACAATCCTAAATTTACTAAAATCAATGCAGAAGAAAAAATAACTGCTCCTGAAAATTTAGTTTTTAGTGGAGGTGGAATTAAAGGTATTGCTTATGTAGGTGTAATAAAGGCATTGGAAGAAAAACAGCTTTTTAAAAATATTAAAAGATTTGCTGGAGCTAGTGCTGGTGCAATTACTGCAGCCTTACTAGCCATTGGCATGAGTGGAGATGAATTGGACAAACAGATGAGTAACGTAGACTTTAGCACATTTTTGCAAAAATCTAATGTAAACATACAATCCTTATCAGATAACCCTTTAGAATTGTTACATTTAAATGTTGGTCCAGTAGTAATATTGGATGAAGTACATAAGTTTGGACTTTGCGATGGCAGTGTTTTTGTAGAGTGGCTTACTTCTATGTTTAAGATTAAAGGCTTTGATGAAACTACTACCTTTTCTCAGCTTTATGAAAAAACAGGAATTGAACTTTCTATAGTTCTTTGTCATGTAAATTGCAGTAAAACGGTTATTGCTTCTCATAAGAATGAAGAAATGGCTGATATGCCAATCGTAACAGCAGTTAGAGGATCCATGTCTATTCCTCTTGTCTTTGCTCCTCTACAATGGAATAATGATCTTTATGTTGATGGAGGGACTATGTACAATTATCCCATAGAAGTATTTGATGATGATCCTTCACCAGATAAAACACTAGGATTTATATTATCTACAAATTCTAGTGTCCTTACACCTCCTCGAAAAGAAGATAAAGGAATATTATCCCACTTAGGCTGTATTTATGAATCTATTATGAATGTATCCTATGAGTATTGTTTTAGAATGGGAAATCAGCATAGAACGATTTTTATTGATCCAGCAGGAATTGGAACTCTAGATTTTAGGCTAACAGATGAACAAAAGAATACATTAAAAAATAATGGATATAGTGCAACTTTGAAATATTTTGAATCAAAGTGCTTGTAACGATAATCCCAACCATACTTCTGTATGATGCTATCAACAAAACTCCCTCCAATTTCTGATATTAATAAAACAAAAAGAAGACCAATCATTCTTCCTATTATTATGGAAATTTAATTTTAAAAATTTTGACTAAATAAAGAGAATTATGACATGAAGTCAACTTGCTATAATTAGTAGGTTGGCTTTTTTTTAGTTGATTTCATATTAATTTAAAAAACGTATAAATAAATACAAAAAAATTACGATAAATCAATAAGTGGATTTAATATTCTGAAAAAATGAAAGAGGTGACGAAAATGAGAATAAGGAAAAAGATACCTGTTCTTATAGGAACGTTAATATTTATTAATATGTTAATTTCTTGTGCGGTGGTGTATTATAAAGTGTCTTCAAAGCTTTATACTGCCAGTGAAACTGAGATGAAATCCTTAAGTACTAGCTATACTCAAAATGTATCGGTTATGTTGAGTGAAGAGAAAGTTAAAGTACAAGGGTTAGCAAATAAAAAATCTATTGTTGAATTACTGCAGCTTCATGACAGCTCATATGGTTCTGATGCTTATAAAAGTGCTGTTGAAAGTGTCAGTAAAGAGTTAGATGAATATGTAAAACAACAGGGTAATTTAGAACATACTTTTATAGTGAATAATAAAGGGACCATAGTAGCAGATAGTGATAGAAAGCTTATAAATCAAAATTTAGCGGATAGAAATTATAATAAAGAGGCCCTAAAGGGTGAAGATGCAATCAGTGAAACGTTAACTTCAAAGTCTACTGGTGCACAGATAATAGTAATAACTAGTACTATAAAATTTGATGGGATTGTTTATGGATATACTGCCTCAGCAGTTAGGGCGGAGAGTTTCTCAAAGTATTTTAAAAATGCCACTGTTGCTGGAACAACTAGCAGCTATGCTTATTTAGTAGATGAAAAAGGTAGTATGATATACCATCCTACTAAAGAAAAGATAGGGAAACCAGTAGAAAATGATATAATAAAAGAACTTATTAAAAAAGTACAAAGCGGTGAAAAGATAGAGAGTTCTTCTGCTAAGTATATATTTAATGGAAAAGAAAAAATTTGCTTTTATAGCATAATACCTGATGTAAACTGGACATTTGTTATAACTGCAGATAAAGCAGAAATAACTAATGATGCTAGAAATGTTACTATTATAATTAGTATTGTAATTCTTGCTATAGCTTTAGCAGCAATATTTATAGGCAGTATTGTATCTAAGAGAATAACAGATCCTATAGAAAAAGTTACAGAAATTGTAGACAAAACTTCTAGGCTTGATTTGAAGTATTCTGAGCAGTATGAGTATTTATTTAAATATAAAGACGAAGTAGGAGATATGTTTAGGTCTATTGTTAATATGAGAAGTGTTTTAAGAAAAGTAATAGAAGACTTATTGGTTATTTCAAAAAGTGTAAGTGATAATGCAAATTTTGTGCAGAAACTTACAGAAGAACTAAAGATATATGCAGAAGAAACCTCAGGAGAGACTGAGAATATATCATCTGGCATGGAAGAAACAGCGGCTACTGCAGAAGAAATTTCAGCAACTTCCAGTGAGATGGAGAGAGCTGTAGCTAATATGGCAGAAAAAGCAGAAAAGGGATTAGAAAGTTCTAGTGATGTTTCTGTAAGAGCAGGTAAGCTAAGAGATTCCTCTACAAAATCTATAAAAGAAGTAGAAAATATTTATAGAAGTGTGAAGTCTGAACTTGAAAATGCCATTGAGGGTACAAAATCTGTAAATAAGATAAATGAACTTACAGAAGGTATACTCCAAATTACAAGCCAAACAAACCTTTTAGCGTTAAATGCAGCTATTGAAGCAGCTAGAGCAGGAGAAGCTGGAAAAGGTTTTGCAGTAGTTGCAGATGAAGTAAGAAAGCTTGCAGAACAATCAGCAGGAACTGCAGGAAATATACAAAATGTAGTAGGTGTAGTGGAGGATTCTGTAAGTAAATTAATAAATAGTTCTAAGAGCTTATTAAGTTTTGTTGAAAATACTGTAACAAAAGAGTATAAAAATATGGAAGATGTATCTAATCAGTATAATGATGATGCAGAGGAAATGAATGAATTTATGATAGACTTTAGTGCTGTTGCAGAAGAATTAAATGCTTCTATAGAAGGCATAGTAAAAGCTATAAATGAAGTAGCAGAAACTGTGACTAATGGTGCTTCAGGAGCACAAAACATATCAGAAAAAGCTACAAATATATTTGAAAAACTACAATATGTAAATGCAAGTGCTGTAGAAAACAAAAAAAGTGTTGATATGCTTGAAGAGGTTATAAAGAAGTTTAATATTTAAAGAGAGAGAGCCACAGGTAGGGTTATATAGACTTACCTTTGGCTCTCTTTTAAGTTTTTTATAGATACCCACATTCGAAACTTAGCTTAAGCTCGGTATTCCTATGGATACCTAACATAAGTTAAGCTTCGCACTTGTTTATCCACAAGCGTAAAGCTAAGTCATAAATGACCATAATCTCCACAAATCAATATAATAAAATATGCAAATATAACTTCATAATAAACAGTTAGTAAGAAATATACCTATTTACAAAACTACCCTTATAGTGTAAAATTACACTATAAGGGTAGTTTGTTTTGAAAAGTGCATAACGGGTTTAAATGTCCTTATAAGTTGGAGACATAAATTAATATTTAAAATAATGATTTTACAGGGAGAAGAGCAAGTTAAGAAGTTGAAAGAACATAAAGTGAAGATAATTATATACAAGTATTCATTAAAAAAGTTTAAACATATAACTTTAAAATCTATGATTTTATATAACAATATAAAGAAATCAATGGTGGGAGAAAATGAAAATAATAAAACTTGCGTTAATTTCGTTAACTGGTGTGTTAGATATACTTTTAATTGTAACTCAAATGTTAATAACAAGCACGAACTTTAAATGGTCACCTTGGTATGATATTGAAAACTGTATGGGAATAGCTATATTAACATTACAACCAAAAACAATTGGAATTGTTTTATCAATTTTGTGCATAAACTTTCTTATAAAGGAGACAAGATTAAATGCTAAAATGCTTTTGATAAGTGTAGGAAACCATATTGCATTATTTTTTAGTTTCGACTTATTATATGTAAGTTATCTCCTGTCTAGTATGGTTCTTATAGGAATTATAGTAGTATCTATTGTACTTATAATTAAAATACTCTGTAATATTGTAAGTGGTTTTTCTAAAATTATTAAAGAAATTTAATAACAAAAGTATTATAAATTATTAAATACAGGAATTATTATAATAATATTACCATTTATGTTATAAGACAGGCGATGGTTTAGGTGCAGGTATTTATATGATATTAGATGTAGCAGTCATCGTAAGTTCAATGGTAATATATTTTTTTAAAAGAACAAAAGCACATTTTGTAGAAGGATTGTTAGTTTACTTATCTCAATTTTTGGGGTTGTACTTAATAATTATTATTTGGCAAAGTGTTACAAAAAAAGAGTATAAGGAGAAAAGAGGTGAGTATTTAGTGGGATTTGGTACTTAATGTACTCTCTCTTACTAAAGATAAGTAATGACTAGAGAAGAATTTATTAATAAAGCAGATGAAAAGTTAAAAATTATAAGAACTGAAAAAGATTTAACTCAAGATAAAATGGCTAGTATACTTGGTATTTCTAAAAAAACCCTTGTTCAGATAGAAAAGGGTAGAGGAAGTCTTGGATGGAGTGGGACAGTTACTTTATGCACCATATTTAAGGATAGTGAAATACTTCAAGTTACCTTCGGAGGAGATGCAGCAGATATAATACTCTCATTAGCTTTTCAAGGGTATGAAAATAATTGTGAAAAGACTATGGGAGGAAAAATCTGGTGGAATCAAATATATCAGAAAGGTAAATACAGATTACAACAAAATATTATATCAAAACATTATAGAATTTTAGATGATATGGACAGACGGATATGCTCATCCTTTGATATGGAATATACTGAAAAGAGAATGGCTGAACTCTGTGATGAAGATTTACAAGGGGAATAAAAATCTATAGATGCAGGGGGAAAGGGGAAATGAAAAATACTAAAAGTAGAGAAATTTTAAAAGCAATACTTATAGTAGTTCTAATCATTGCTTTAGCATTTGGATTACTTATTTATCTTTTATTTAATGGAAATCCTGTTGAACGATATAAAACAAGAGGAAAAACTATAAATTACTTATCACAAAAATATCCAAATACAAAATTTGAAGTTAAAAAAACCTTTTTTAATTTTAAAGATGGCAACTATGGGGCTAAAGTCAAAGCTGAAAACAAAATGCAAACGGAGTTTTATGTTAATCTTTATAAAAAACAAAATGCAAAAGATGATTATATAGAAAAAAAATTTTCACAAGAACTAAATTTAAAGATAGAGCCTAAAGTAAGAAAAATAATTGCAAATGCCAGCACATCAATTCAGATATTTTTAAAAGAAGGAAGTAAGTATAATGAAAACAGTGAGTATTCAAAGGATATGAAGGATTTAGACATATTGTTAACTGTAAAATGGGAAGATGAGAAGATTAACAAAGAGAGTTTTGCTAAAGAATGTGTGGAGGTTGTTAGTTTATTAAATGCTGAAGGCTTCAATCTAAATGACTATTTCTTTTCCTGTAATGATGTAAAAAATGGTGATTTTGTAGTTGATATAGGTAAAAAGGGCTTGAGCAATGTTAAGGTAAGTCCAGAGGAGTTATTAAAGAGAAGCGATATACGCTATTTTAATAAGGCATCTGAAAAGAAATAACAAGTCAAATATACTAGCATACTGATTAGCTATTTTTTTGAATATGCATAATAAGGAGGGGGTTGTTGCACTTATAGATACTCAAACTAGAAAATAGACTCATACTAGGGATTGCTATGGTTGTATCTGATAGCACATTTAACAATTATTAGTTAGCTCTTGGCGAAGCTGCTTTAGAAAATTAATTAGTTTAAATATTGTTTGAGCGTTAGCGAGTTTATTTAAACTAATTAATTTTCTTGAACAGTGAGCCTTAGAGATAACTAATAATTGTTAACAGTGCAGAAGATATAACCATAGCAATCTCGCGTACAAGTCTATTTTCGGCTGTGAGGGGGTATAAGTGCAACAGCTCCATTTTTGTACTATTCATCTATAGCAAAAGAATCACCATAGGCTATTTTAGAGAATTGTTTTTCTAAGTCTATAATTTTCATTCCTTTTACATCAATATCATCCATATTTCCGTTACCTACACCTTCTTTTATACATCTAAACAGATAATTTACAGCCTGTGGTCTGAAGCCTAATAGTCTAGCTCCTATAGTATCGCAGGCTACAGGGTCTAATGAGGCTAAAACCATATTACTTCTTTTAGCAACTCCCTTAGAAGGTCCTGTGCCAATCATAGCTGGACTTAGGCTTACAATAGACAAATCTATAGGTATGTTTTTTGACATGGCAACTATAAAATCATGTAAGTCTTCATGTATTTTTAAATTCTTTTTAGGATAGCCATGAACTTCTGCAGGTGGCCATGAAAGTGCTATGTTTTTAATTGCTGCAGACATAGTTGCTTCTTCATGGGCCTTTAACTGGGTAAAGGAGACTATTATAGTAACTTCATTAATTAAAGAATTTATTTTTGTTTCCTTTACTAGATTCGAATTTAGTACAATATCTACAAAGGGACCTTTATTTAAATCTATAAATTCTACTCCTTCTTCCTCAATTATCTTATCAAAGCCAAAACTATGTAATACTGTCTCTGTATTAGCACCAGCAGAACCAGCCGCTACAACAATTCTTTTAGGTTTCTTTTCCTTAACTATTCTTATAAGTTCTCTTAAGGAATTCGGTCCGACAACAACTGCTTTTTCTGGCGGATTCATGTTAACCATATTTGCAGTTATCACCACTACGTCATTATTATTAATAAAATTATCCATTGGAAGATATGAAAGGGCTTCCCGTATAGCTTGAGGTTCATCTGGATTTTTTCCAACTCCAACTATGGTACTGCTTAATCTTCTTTCTCTCATAAAAATCACCTCAACCTTATTTTTTACATAAAGTTGAAATTTATGTTAGGCATCTGAAAAGAAATAACAAGTCAAATATACTAGCATACTGACTAGCTATTTCTTTGAGGATGCCTTAATATAATTAAAGAACATTTCGATATACAATTGATTTTAAAACATTATGATATATAATAATAAATGGTACAAGTAAACAATATATAATCGAAATTACTAAAGAAACAAGGCATACTGCTAAGTTGGTTAGAAATTATGTCGATTTTTCTACACAGTCATAATATTAAATTTAAAGGAGAATTTTTAAATGATTAAATTATTTTGGTATACGTACTTTGCGATTTATCTTCTATTAAACACTATAGTCTGTAAAATAAGGTTATCTTTTTTGAAAAGAAAATCAATTGAACTTGCAGATAAATATGCATATGACAAGATAAAAAGTATATCAGATCATGTTTTGAAGAAATCTAAGACTACAACTTTAGTAAAAGGAGAAGAAAATATCCCCAAGGGACCTTGTGTCTTTATAAGTAATCATCAGGCAATGTTTGATGGCTTTCTTTTAATTTCATATTTAAACAAGCCGACAGGATATATTGCAAAAAAAGAAATTAAGAGCTATCCATTAATTGGATGGTGGTTGAGCCAGTTGCATACTGTTTATATTGATAGAGACAATGTACGAGAAGGAATGAAAGCTATAAATGAAGGCGTAGAAAACCTGAAAAAAGGATACTCAATGCTTATTTTTCCTGAGGGAACAAGAAGCTTAAAGTCGGAAATGGGAGAATTTAAAAAAGGGAGTATGAAATTAGCCCTTAAGGCAAATGTACCAATAGTACCAATCACTTTGGATGGAACTTATAAAGTACTTGAAGTTGGAAAGAAAGTAAGAGGGCATTCACTTAAGATGATTATTCATAAGCCTATATATTTGGATAATCTATCTGAAGCAGATAAAAAGAATTTATCACAAATTTTATATGATGTAATTGAAGCTGGGTTAGTGGCAAGGGGACCTTTCTAGTGCCACTTGCCCTTTTTTCAACAATACATCTTTTCTTGAAAAGCAATGCCTAGTTCTCTATAACATCAATAACATATCTATTTATATTCTAATCTGTAGTTTTTATTCTTTCAAATCTACATAATTAAACATTAATTACATATGCTATTATCTAATATTGCAATTTTAATATGATATATAATGAATAATATGACCAATACATTATTAAAGGAAGTGATGGATTTTTGAATTTTAGCAAGAGTTTGTCAATATATTTAGGTGATAATTTAAAAGAATTAAACAATAATTTTAAGGATTGTCCAGATATTATCCCAAAAGAAGTAATGCTAAAAGGAATGAAGAAAGGTTGTTTTATATTCATAAAAGATTTCATTAATGTTGATTTGCTCCAAAGAGATTTTATAAGACCTTTATTATCCATAGACTACTCCATATTATCAGATAAAAATATTATAGAGTATCTTCCAGCATTAAATGTTTCATTATGTTATGACATTGATACTGTAGTAACATCAGTATTATCAGGAAAAACTGTTTTTTTAATTGATGGAGTTAATTTTGCTATTGTGTGTAATATAGTTGACATAGAAAAAAGAGCCATAAGTGAACCGGAGAGTGAAAAAAATGTACGTTGTTCTCGTGAAGGTTTCATAGAGTCTATAAATACTAATATTATTTTATTAAGGAGAAAAATAAAAAATAATAATTTGAAGTTTAAGACAGTGACATTAGGAAATATAACTAATCAAAGTTTAGCTATATCTTATATTGAGGGAATAGCAAATCCAGAAATATTAAATA
>Ga0183101_1000116_pt3 | contig 52107 bp, 51 predicted proteins | sample Biomet3_FD_127790 | JGI IMG/M metagenome (GOLD analysis project Ga0183101, IMG submission 127790) | Microbial communities from bioreactor (seeded with sewage sludge) at LBNL, California, USA - Biofuel metagenome 3 | ecosystem: Engineered > Bioreactor > Anaerobic > Unclassified ... | reverse complement strand
CGGGCTTCTTCAATAGCAGCTTCTTGTTCTTCTATCTCTTTGGGAACAACGATGTTAGTCAGATGTACACGCGAACCAGCTTCGTCCAAAGCGTCGATAGCTTTATCCGGGAAGTTGCGGTCGGTGATATAACGGTCTGACAACTTGACACATGCTTCAAGTGCTTCGTCAGTGTAAGACACATTATGATGATCTTCGTATTTCTCTTTGATATTCTTAAGAATCTGAAGAGTTTCTTCCGCAGTTGTTGGTTCGACCAACACTTTTTGGAAACGACGCTCCAGGGCACCGTCTTTCTCTATATTCTTACGATACTCATCGAGAGTGGTAGCCCCAATGCACTGGATTTCACCACGTGCTAGTGCGGGTTTCAACATATTGGCAGCATCCATCGAACCCGCTGCCGCACCGGCACCGACAATCGTATGGATCTCGTCAATAAACAATATGACGTTAGGGTTCTTCTGTAACTCATTGATAATGGAGCGAATGCGTTCCTCGAATTGACCTCGGTATTTTGTTCCTGCGACAACGGAAGCCATGTCAAGCATTACTACACGTTTATCGAACAGAATACGAGATACCTTACGTTGAACTATGCGCAATGCAAGTCCCTCAACGATAGCCGACTTACCCACACCAGGTTCACCTATCAGAATGGGATTATTTTTCTTTCTGCGGCTAAGTATTTGTGCCAGGCGCTCTATTTCGCGCTCTCTGCCTATCACTGGATCAAGCTTTCCATCCTCAGCGGCACGTGTCATGTCAGTACCGAAATTATCCAGTACAGGGGTTTCATTGGTAGGCCTTTTAGATGCAGTCTGAGTAGAAGATGACTGCGATCCGGCTCCTTGCGAAGAGCGGGATGATGCCATTTCTTCATCTTCGTCTTCATCGTCTTCGGTAAATCCCATGCTGATATTCGGGTTGGGTTTCAATGAGAGCTGATCGAAAACAGACTCATAATCCACCTTATTTTCTTCGAGCACTGTGGCTGCAAGGTTGTCTCCATCCTTTAATATGGCCAAAAGCATATGTTCGCTATCGGCTATGTTACTCTTCAGCAAACGTGCTTCGAGTATGCACATCTTCAAGATTCGAGCTGTCATGGGAGACAACGGAACTTCCGCATCTGCTAACAGGTCGTCATCTTCAAATTCTTTTAAAAAGCCTTCTATACGCTTTTTAACTTTCTCCAGATCAATATCCATCTCATGCAATATATCTATAGCCTTTCCTCCACCATCACGCAAGATACCAAGCAGAAGGTGTTCCGGGCCGATATAGTTATTCTTCAACCTATTGGCTTCTTCTTTGCTATAAGTGATTATATCTGAGACTCTTTGTGAAAACTGACTATTCATACTTAATCTCCTTCCTTAAAATAAGGGTTATCCTTGGGCAAATATAACTTAAATCTCAATTCGCACCCTGTTTTCTTTTATTATTTTAGCATACAAATCCCGTGCCATAAATAAGAAACACTTAAAAAGGCAAAACGGTTCTGTAGAGGTAAAACTTGTTTTATTTATTATTTAGCGCGACTTAATATCTATTCCTCTATGCGTTATAACCCTTTATAATAGAGCGTTTGTCCTTTGACACGGGAGTGTCGAACGTATGCCACTTGGCTGTCAAAGCTTTGCCACTATCGTGTCAAACGTGTGCCACAATAGTGGCAAAGGACTTATAATAGGTTAAGTAGGCTAATAAAGTACTTTTAAAATCTTTTAACTTACAGTATAATAGTTATTTATGCTTCATGTTTTAATCTTTTATAGCGGTTTGAATTGCGAACCATCGTATTTGCCGCTTGGTTAATTTAATATATAAAAAGAGGTGTAAAGATAGATTGGCCGGGTCCCTCTGCCAAAACAAGTTTATGAATGAAAAACTTTTGTATATCGTAAAAAAGCAGTAATTTAGCGTGATTTTTCATGAACCGTAAGAATGTATAATCAATATTATATTTTAAATGCTTGAACAAGACAGAATTATAAAAATCAACATTGAGGAGGAAATGAAGTCATCATACATTGACTATTCTATGTCAGTCATTGTATCACGTGCCCTTCCAGATGTTAGAGATGGTTTCAAGCCTGTTCATCGCCGAATACTTTTCGGTATGATGGGATTGGGAAACACGTCGGATAAGCCTTATAAGAAATCAGCCAGAGTCGTAGGTGAAGTTTTAGGTAAATACCATCCCCACGGAGACTCATCCGTATATGGCGCTTTGGTACGTATGGCACAACCTTGGGCTATGCGATATATGCTGGTGGATGGTCAAGGCAATTACGGTTCGGTAGATGGTGACAGTGCAGCGGCTATGCGTTACACGGAGTGTCGCCTTCAAAAGATCGGAGAAGATATGATGCAGGACATTGACAAAGAGACAGTCAATATGCAAAATAACTTCGATGATTCTCTACAGGAACCTACCGTTATGCCAACCCGCATACCCAATTTGCTTATTAATGGAGCATCCGGTATTGCAGTAGGTATGGCTACAAATATGCCGACTCACAATCTTTCTGAAGTTATCGATGCTTGCGTGGCCTATGTGGACAACAAAGATATCGATATCGAGGAGTTAATGAAATATGTAAAAGCTCCGGATTTTCCTACCGGTGGTTATATATATGGTATGAGTGGTGTGCGTGAAGCTTTCCTTACCGGTCGTGGACGCGTTATAATGCGTGCAAAGGCTGAAATTGAAACAGCTTCTACGCATGACAAGATTATCATCACTGAAATACCTTACAACGTAAATAAAGCCGAACTTATCAAGACGATAGCAGATTTGGCTAATGATAAAAAAATTGAAGGAATTTCTAATGCAAACGATGAGTCAGACCGTCAAGGTATGCGTATTGTAATTGATGTGAAACGTGATGCCAACGCTGGTGTTGTGTTGAACAAACTTTATAAGATGACTCAATTACAATCTTCGTTCAGTGTGAACAATGTGGCATTGGTGCATGGACGTCCCCGTTTGTTAAACCTGAGAGATCTCATCAAGTACTTTGTAGAGCATCGTCATGAAGTAGTTATTCGTCGTACTGAATATGATTTACGTAAAGCCAAAGAACGTGCCCATATTCTCGAAGGTTTAATCATAGCTTCTGACAATATTGACGAAGTAATTCGTATTATTCGTACTGCTAAAACGCCTAACGACGCAATAAGCGGATTGATAGAACGTTTCCAATTGAGCGACCTCCAATCCCGTGCTATCGTTGAGATGCGTCTCCGTCAGCTTACCGGCCTGATGCAAGATCAACTTCATGCAGAATATCAGGAAGTAATGAAGCAAATAGCTTATTACGAAGAAATTCTGTCTAACGATGATCTTTGCCGTAAGGTAATTAAAGATGAATTGCTTGAAATCAAAGCCAAATATGGTGATCAAAGACGTTCGGAAATCGTATATGCTTCCGAAGAATTCAATCCGGAAGATTTTTATGCCGATGATGAAATGATCATTACGATTTCTCACATGGGCTACATTAAACGTACTCCATTGAGTGAATTCCGTTCACAAAACCGCGGTGGGGTAGGCTCTAAGGGTACTGATACACGTGATGAGGACTTTATTGAGCATATTTATCCCGCTACGATGCACAACACCATGATGTTCTTTACCCAGAAAGGTAAGTGCTACTGGTTGAAAGTGTACGAAATACCTGAAGGCTCTAAGAATTCAAAAGGACGTGCCATTCAAAACTTATTGAACATTGATCCGGATGATGCAGTAAATGCATATTTGCGTGTTAAGAGCCTGTCCGATGAAGAATATATCAACAGCCATTATGTCGTATTCTGTACGAAGAAGGGTGTTATCAAGAAAACATTACTCGAGCAATATTCACGTCCTCGCCAAAATGGTGTCAACGCTATTCTTATTCGTGAAGATGACCGGGTAATAGAAGTTCGGATGACAGACGGTGACAATGAAATTATCATAGCCAACAAGAACGGGCGCGCGATACGTTTCAATGAGAATGCCGTACGTGTGATGGGGCGTAGTGCTACCGGTGTACGTGGTATAACGCTTGACGAAGATGGTGATGACGAAGTTGTTGGAATGATTTGTATCAAGGATCCTGAAGTAGAAACCATAATGGTGGTTTCGGAACAAGGATATGGTAAACGTTCTGATATTGAGGACTACCGTAAGACAAATCGTGGAGGAAAGGGCGTTAAGACGATGAATGTTACCGATAAAACAGGTAAATTGGTCGCTATTAAGTCTGTAACTGATGATAACGATTTGATGATTATCAATAAGTCCGGTATAACGATCCGCCTGAAAGTTGGTGATGTACGAATTATGGGTCGTGCTACACAAGGAGTTCGCCTGATTAATTTGGAAAAACGTAACGACGAAATAGGTTCTGTATGTAAAGTAACATCCGAGAACCTTGAAGATGAAATACCATCTGACCTTGACAATGAGTTGGTTTCTACTGCCGTTTTAGGAGAATTGAATGCCGATTCAAAAAATGATCCGGAGATCGATAGCAACGAGAATGAAGATCAAACGAATGAGGAAAATGAGGAATAGACATAGTATTAATTTTAATTTAACGACTATCATGAAAAGAGTATTATTTTCAGTGATTTTACTCCTTGCAGCTGGCTTTACCTTTGCTCAGGTAAAGAACGTTAAAGATGCCAAGAGCATTGCTAGCGATGTAAAGCCTGATTTTGCAAAAGCAGAAGAACTAATTAAATCAGCTTTAACTAATCCTGAGACACAAAACGATCCTGAAACATGGGACGTTGCAGGGTTTATTCAAAAGCGTATTAATGAGAAGCAAATGGAAAACGCATATTTAAAGAAACCTTATGATACGCTGAAGGTTTATAATAGTGCGTTAAACATGTGTAAGTATTACTTCAAGTGTGATGAGCTTGCGCAAGTTCCTAATGAAAAAGGAAAAATTAAGAACAAGTACAGAAAGCCAAACGCTGCGTCAATCTTATCAGAACGTCCTAACTTGATCAATGGTGGTATCCAATATTTCAACTTGAATAAGAACAAAGAAGCACTTGATTTCTTTGGTGCTTATGTAGATATTGCTGCTAATCCGATGTTCGCTGATCAGGATTTATTAAAGAAAGATACTGTATTACCTCAAATAGCATATTATGCAAGTTTAGCTGCGACTAAGTTGGAGGACTATCCAAGTGTTTTGAAATATGCTCCTTATGCTGCAAACGATAAAGAAGTAGGAAAGTATGCTATGGAATTTGTATCTACTGCTTTGAAAGCACAAGGCGATACTGTAAAATGGGTAGCTTCTTTAAAAGAAGGTATCTTGAAACATCCTGAACATTCATTCTTCTTTGGGCATCTTATTGATTACTATTCTAATCATAACAAGTATGATGAAGCAATGCAATTTGCTGATGATATGTTGGCTAAAGATCCTAAGAATGCATTTTTCTTGTATGTGAAAGGTTATCTTTATCACAATATGAAAGACTACAATAAAGCTATTGAGTTCTACGGAAAGACAACTGAAGTAGATCCTAATTATGCTGAAGCATTTTCTAATATGGGGCTAATTTATTGCTTACAAGCTCAAGAGTTTTCAGAAAAAGCATCGACTAATGTGAATGATCCGAAATACAAAGCTGATCAAGCTACTTTGAAAGGTTTTTATGAAAAGGCTAGGCCATGCTATGAAAAAGCAAGAGCTTTGAAACCGGATCAAAAAGATTTATGGATGAATGGCCTTTACCGTGTTTATTACAACTTAGGTATGGGTAAGGAATTTGACGAAATTGAAAAGTTAATGCAGAACTAATTAATAGTTTCCATATAACGAATGAAGGCTGTCTCATTTTCTTGGGATGGCCTTTTTTTTCTCTTAATTCAAATCTCCCGGATAATTGAATATACTCTTTATATCTGTCCTATAAGTGCGGTCTAAGTATGCGACCTAGGATTCATAAAATGGGAAAACTCAAAAGTTATAGCTTTGTTGTATCCGGCACATTTGCAGCTTCAAGTTTCGTGTGTAGTTTACGAATCTTATAGGTAGAATGCTTAAACGATTTTTATTTCTTTTTTCTGTCGATAGTCTTTTTATGCAACCGACTGCTTATCAAATATTCTTCTGCTTCAAAGATTCTTTTATTACAGAAGAATGTGAGAACAAAGAATCTTTGAAGCTTTTGATAAAAAACCTCCCCATCTGAAGTAAATTAGATGGGGAGGTTAATTGTTATAAATGCGCTTGTTTTATATTAAACATAATGTATATTATTTCTTTAAAATGCTTTTGATATTTAGGCACTAACTCGGCCTTCCATAGATAACAAACAATGGAGTATCCGAGTGAAATATCATTTTCCTCGCAATGCTTGGGTTGAATAGCCTTGAGAAAATATTTCGTTTATATGATGTTAGAGCAATTATATCAATCTGATTAGTTTGAATGTATTTTTCAAGACTGTTTAAGAAATCATCACTCATTACCACATCATAATGGATTTCTAAATCCGGATATTGTTTTTGAAAGTATTCTTTAATTCCTCCCAACTTAATTTCATTCCACTTATCTTTTGTCTCAGATAAATGAATCAACGAAACTGGAAATTTGAATGGCTCTAGCGAGTTAACCAATGAATCGAATGCTATGAGATCACGTTGGTCAAAATTAGTGATAAAAGCAATATGTTTTGCTTCAGACAAATTTTTGATAGCGGTATTTTCCGGTATTGCCAAAACCGGAACGTGGCTTCTTTCAATAACCTCTGCTGTAACACTTCCTATCAGATCTATATCTTTCTGGTCTTTTCCACGGGTACCCATAATAATTATTCGAGGACGATTATCTTTTGCATAACGTAAAATTTCTTCTTCAGGTATTCCTTCTCGAAGGATGCAACTATATTTCACATTAGGAAACTCTCCAGAAGCTATTTTTGCATTAACTTTATCCGATAAAGTATTCAAATCCGCATGTACTTTATGTAGTATATGTTTTGAATTTTCATCATCTGGTAAAGAGTAATTAAATACATCACCATAGGGTAATGAAGTGGTATATACAGGGGTAAAATAGACATGAAGTAAAACAACTTCAATTCCGAGACTCTTTGCCATGTTGAAACCAAATTGGCAAGCTTTCATCGAATAGCTTGAGAAATCAACGGGAATCAATATTTTGTTATTACCTTTTTCCATTTTAGGAGGTTTCCCACCGGCAATATCTTCAGCTAGCCATGCGGAACTTTCTGTTATTTTTAATGCTCTTGGCAAATCACTTTCTTTTATTCGTAAACGTACACCAGATGATACAACAGGTTGAATTTGATTGACATTATGAATATATGCGTCAATTCCTTCATTCTCAAGCACATTTTTGAGAATCTGCGCTTTGGAATAAGTAAGAATAGCCAATGTTACTAATTTGTCTTCCATAATTATAGAGTTTTCTATAAGAACAAAAATAAATCCCAATTGTTTGTCTGCAATTGGGATTTATTCATCTATCTAATATATTTATTTTCAAGCCATTTCTGTCACTCTGCTAATATTCAAGTCTTTTAGAATCATCAATGCTCTGTCAAGAACCGTTGTATCATCTAACATTACTAAACCTCCGTCTGGCCCAGGTTCAAGATGAATTCCTACACTTTTCCCTTGTTTAAAATTATGACCACCAAAAAAATTTCTTACCGTATCTACATCCAAACCCAATTCATCTGCTATTCTATGCATACTACCATTAGGTAATGAATCCTTAATCTTCCGGAGTTCATTAAATGTTATTGTTCTCATAATCATAAATTTAATGGTTGATAAGTTAGAGATTTATTTATTTACGCTCTAAACTTATAAAAAAGGAATCTAAAAACAAATTCTTTCTTTGGTTTTTTTAGATAAAAATAAAGATCTGCTAAAAAAGCATTAAATATTTCCTTTTTAGCAGATATTTTTACTTATTTTAGCTAATATGTTATTGCTTAAATTACCTCAATGGCTGAAACAGGCACCCACCCTACTTTACCGTCTTCCAAACGAATTTCCTTCCATTCTCTCATAGAATTGTCTTTAATATCAACTTTACGACCTTCGTGCAAGATGAACAAACTGGTACCATCATCGCTTGGAGTGCTTCGTACCGTTACACTCGCTGAAATGACGATTGCGCTATTTCTGTGTATGAGTACATCTCTCTGGTGATATGCAAATATGTTTGCCACTAGAACGAACAATAAAAACACTAATCCTGCAATGAAGCCGACTTTTCTCCATCTGATCTGCTTCGAGAAGAAATATAGGTATACTGACGCTAGGAACAGAAAGAAAGAAACAATACCAATACGCGCCCAAGAATTAATACTCACGAAGTTGATCAGAGCCTTAATCCATGTTATAAAAAATATTTCCGGTACAGGTATAGCTTTATCTATTGTCTTTGAGCGTGCTATATCAAGGTTTGCTCGTATATCGGCATTGCCAGGTTCCAATAAAGAAGCACGCTCATAATTCAAAATAGCTTTTGCAATATCTCCCGCTTTATAATAACTATTTCCTAAATTATAGTATACTTCTGCGGATTCTCCTTGCTTAAGTAGAGCTTCATAAATTTGTATGGCAGCTACATAGTCATTCTTTATATATGCGCTATCGCCTTCTGCTTTAGTAACATTCCTTAGTTGCCTTGCTGCAGAAAACTCGGAATGCTTACCTATATATTTTTCACCATGTTGCAATGAATCTAGCCCCAAGCTATCTTGAGCGTAAACTCCTAAGCAAATTATGAAAGTAAAAGCGAATGATAATATTTTCTTAATCATAAAACCTTATATTTTAGTGTTTTATAGAATTCTCCATTTTACTAATTACTTCAAGTGACATGGAATAAATATTATCCATGGCTTGATTATCATCACCAGGGGCAAAGCGTGCAAACTCACAGTCTTTCAACGCAGATATAAAATCTTTGATCAGACTTTCTTCTACACCGTATTTTTGCAATTCATCTTCTATATTATCCTTTGATAAGCGAGAGACGGGAATGCTTAATTTATCACTGATATACCCCCATAGGGCTTTAAGCACTTCATCATAGAATTCATCTTTCTTATTCGCAGCCAATAATTTTCCAGCTAATTTCATTCGTTTTGCTGCTATCTTATTTGCTTTCTTAGTACGCATTTTGGTGATATTCGCATTGGCTAGAATCTGATTGCGGTACATAATGAAGAATATAATGAAAGCTATTGCAGGGATGATGTATAAACACCAATACATTAATGAATTAAAGAAGAAATCACCTTTAGGCTGCATTCTTACATCATTCTGTTTGATGTATCTGATATCTTCATTTAAGACCTTCAAGTCTTCTTTATCGGTAAAATTAGCAATAGCCTGAGCTGCATTTCCCGCACCTTTTTCTACATGAAGATCATATTCCTCAGTATTCAAGGTTTTATATGAATGTGATTTGCTATCAAAATAAGTAAGTTTGGCAGCTGGTATCTTATAGTTTCCGGGATCTCTAGGTATAACTAGATATTCAATGACTTTACTCCCTGATAAACCAGAATTGGTCAGACGGAACTTATTGTCAACTTTAGGATCATAGGTTTCAAAATTGTCAGGGAACTTGATTTCAGGATTCGACATTAGCTTCAAGTTACCTGTGCCGGATATTATAACTTTTATTGTTACTGCATCATTGGTCTTGACGCTCTTGCTATTTATAGTGGATGTCATATTGAACTCTCCCACTCCACCTGAAAAATCGGCAGGTTTGGCAGGTAAGGCTTTCACATCTATTGTGACTTTTGGAGTCATCAAAGTCTTTTTCACTTCAACATAATTTCCACCTCCATTAAAGAAGGCATCAAACGGATCAGCAGATTGGGTTGCTTTTGCTATTGAAGCATCAAAGCGTGCAGCATCAATTGTAAGTTTACCTGATTGTTGAGGGAACAGTACAAATTGTCTGAAGATTGTAGTTTGGTAATTACGTCCTTTATAATGTTCAAGGCTCCATTTCCTATTATTGGGAAGCTCTGTTTCTTGCGAATGAAATCCTTTAAAATCAGGAAGTTTCACATTATCAAACCCACGTAAATCGACCAATGTATATATCTTATAAGTCAATAAGAACGCTTCTTGCTCATATACAGTGGTTTTTGTTGCCGTAGCAGTAATAAATAGATCTTGGCTTGAAACAGCAGTACCCGAAGAAGCCCGACTTGCTGAGCCACTACTGCGTCTGGATGCTCCTGCCGAACCGCCAGATTGATGATCAGCAGGTAACACTTTTATATGTACAGAATTGGAAACCAATTGATTTCCATTAGCATTGACAGTAGCCCCGGGTATAGTAAAGCTACCTTCGGAAGAAGCCATTAAGATGTATGTAAACGTTATGCTACTGCTTGATGTTGTTGTTCCATTGATAATCTGAACACTGCTCTGTTGAGACCTACTGGGTCCCATTAAAACATCAAATCCTTTAATAGACGGGGCACGGAAATCCCTTACATTTTGTGTTGTTACCGTATATGACAGTCTGAATTGATCTCCTACTGCCACAGCATCAGGTGCAGATGCTGTAAAAGACACCTTTCCATCGGCATAGGTATGAAAACATACAGTCAACAGTATTATCCACAAGAAAAAAGCTTTTCTCATATCTTCGAATTACTTATATTATAATTTACCAATCTTTTTCCAAACGACCACCTTGAATCACTTTTTGCTTTTTCACCTTATCTTGAACTCCCTTTTCATCCTGTAAGACAGAATTTAAAAGTTGTTCAGCATTTTGTTTTGACATTTGATTGTCTTTCTTCTGTTGTTGAGGAGGTTGCTGCTGATTCTTATTCTTCTGTTGATCTTGCTTCTGATCTTTGTTATTCTGATTTTTATTTTGGTCTTTCTTATCTTTTTTATCTTTGTCTTTGTCTTTATCTTTGTTTTTATCCTGATTTTTATTCTTTTGTTGTTGATCTTTCAACATTTTCTGAGCCAAGGCAAGGTTATATCTTGTTTCATTATCTTTAGGATTATTACGCAAAGATTGCTTATAAGCTTCAACTGCTTTTGCATAATCTTTTGCCGATTGGAATATCACTCCCATATTATGATAGATATGAGCCAATCTGGATTTGTCTTTTTCTATCTTAGTAGCTCCCACATACTGTTCCATAGCTTCTTTTGCTTTCTTTTGCTGCAAGAGCGCATTACCCAAATTGTACATTGATATTGTCGATTTGGGGTTTACATCAAGAGCTTTACGATAATCGACTTCAGCTTTAACGTAGACGCTATCTTTATAAAGGCGATTCCCCTTACGGATATAGTCACGCTCAGCTTTTTGAGCATGTGCAAAGCCTGTACCTAATAAAAACAGCAATAAGATTATATTAATAACTTTATTTTTCATCATACACTTTATCTCCTTCTCTGTTAGAAAATAAACGAATATTCCGGAATAATGGGTTCTTACGTTCTAGAATAAGCATTTCAACCAGTAAAATAATCAGTATAATCCATGCAACAGCCTGAAACTGTTCATTATATTCAGAATATACTTGAGATTCTACATCTGCTTTAGCTAATTTATCAATAGCTTGTTCGAGAGCTCTTTGAGCAAGGTTTGAATTATCAACTCTGGCATATATACCATTTCCTGCTTTAGCTAATTCCTGACACATTTGTTCATTGAGGCGAGTTACAATGACATTCCCATCCCGATCTCTACGATAATCTCTGGAGCCTTCCACCGGTATAGGAGCGCCATCGGGCAATCCCACTCCCAGCACATTTACCTGAATGTGTTTTTCTTCTGCTGCTTTTGCAGCTTCGACAGCTCCGTTTTCATGGTCTTCACCATCAGTTATTACGATAATAGTGCGTCCCACTCCTTCTTGAGGCGTAAAACTGTGTATACCTAAATCGATGGCTGAACTTATTGCCGTACCTTGTTTTGATATTAGGGAAGGATTGATGGATTCCAAAAACATTTTGGCAGAAATATAATCACTGGTGATTGGCAATTGGGTAAAAGCATCACCGGCAAATACAATCATGCCGACTTTATCATTGTCCATCTTGTCCACTAATTGCGCTACCAACCTTTTTGCTTTTTCCAAACGGCTTGGTTGAACGTCTTGTGCCAGCATGGAATTAGAAATATCCAATGCTATCATCACTTCCACTCCTTTGCGTTTTACTTTTTCCAGTTTCGAACCGAACTGAGGTCGGGCAAGTAATACGGCAAAAAGAGCTATAACCGAAAATAAGAGCCAAAATTTAACGTCAGGGCGATATTTAGATACATCAGGCATCAGCTGTGCCATCAGTTCCGGATCACCGAACTTACGTATGGCTTTTCTCCTTCGGTAATTGGAATATAAGTAGAATGCTACCAAGCAAGGTAACAATAACAGCAAATACAAATATGCAGGTTCTTCAAATCGAAACATTTTATTCTACAATTAAACGATTTACTAACTTCCCGGTAATTGTCAGGCTTAATTTCACTAATTTGCTTATGGTATTTTCTTTAAAACGGTATTACGTAACAATACCTCAAGCAAAATGCATAAAAAAGCCATTACGGCAAACCATTGATACTCTTCTTTACGCTTGCTATACTCTTTTACATTAAGTTTTGTTTTTTCCAGTTTATCAATTTCATGATAAACCTCTTTCAACTTAGATGTACTCGTGGCCCGGAAATAATTACCATCTGTTGTTCCGGCTATTTGAGTCAACGTATTTTCATCTATTTCCACAGGCATATTGATATACTGTACGGTACCCGCTACAGGATAAGGATAAGGCGCAGTACCGTTTGTTCCCACACCAATTGTATAGATCCTTATACCAAAACTCTTGGCTATTTCAGCACCGGTCAATGGAGAGATATCACCTTTATTGTTTGTTCCGTCCGTCAGCAATATAATTACTTTCGATTTAGCTTTACTGTCTTTCAGACGACTCACTGCATTAGCAATGCCCATTCCGATTGCTGTTCCGTCTTCTACAAGTCCGCAACGAACATTCTTTACCATATTTAATAGCACTGCATGATCAACAGTCAGAGGGCATTGAGTAAAACTCTCTCCTGCAAACAACGTTATGCCAATATTATCGTTAGGACGTCCGTTGATAAATTCGGCAGCAACATCTTTTGCAGCTTCCAGACGGTTAGGCTTCAAATCTTCAGCTAACATACTAGTTGAAACGTCGACTGCCAACATGATGTCAATACCTTCAATTTCGCTATTTTGCCAACTGTTTGTTGTTTGAGGGCGAGCGAGTATAATAATAATTAAGACTAGAGCTATGATTCGTAATGCAAAAGGAGCATGCAGTAGATAATTCCTAAAACTTTTAGGAGTATGTGCGTACACACGTGCATCGGATATTTGAAGAGTTGCTTCATTTTTCTTCCGCTTCATAATATACCAAACAATGTAAGGTATTAGCAGAAGAAGTAAAAACAAATATTCAGCATTGGCAAAAACCATGATAACTTCTGTTTAAGAGTTTATTGTTTTTCAAAAAACATCAAGAAAAATAATTGTATACCTGCAGACCTATGTAGATGAGTGAGCCGACAATTGCTGCTACTAATATGGCAATGCCTGAACCCAATATGATTTTCGTTCGCAATGAACGTTTTTCTACAATGGTAATTTCAGTCGGTTCCGGTTTGGCATTCTCATCTTCCTGAGCTTTTGTTTCATTCACGAAATCTACTGCACTGATTAAGTTGGCATCATTCTCATTCATCAAAGGATTATGCTTGGCAAACTTCACTAAATCGGAAGTTTGGAATAGCAATCTCAAGTCATTAATAGCCTCTTTATCATTAAATTCAATCAATTTATCAATAATTTCAGAAGATGTCATTTCCATTGCATTAAAGCCAAATCTTTCCCTTATATATGTACGAATGGCATCTGTAAGCTCGGTGTAATACTCTTTCGCAAGCCCGTGTTGCCAGGCTTTTTCGCTTTTAATTCGTTCTATCTCTTTAAGTGCTTGCTGGTGAGGAGGTAATTTCGGTTCCACTTTAATCTTACGTATGATCGGCTTATTATCACGAATACGCTTGATTAGATAGACTAATAGTATTATGAAAGGAGCAAAAAGTATAATGCATGCTATTACGCCGTACCAATCACTCCACACGAACGGAGCATTCATAACGGTCTTAGGGCCAAAGAATTTATCAGCATGCACAGTATCTACAGGCATGGAGTAAACTTTCAGCGCCAAAGCTTTTGAATAATAAGGCTTATTATCTATCATGACCTTCATTGGAGGTAAATAGTAAAGAGCCGAATCAAATGAAGTGATGGTATATTCCTGAGTGATCATCATGCGTTTACGATCATTCAAATATTGTGTATCCTGTTTGGCTACATCGATTAATTCGACACCTTTTATTAGAGTGTCCTTATAAATAGGAAATATAGCCCGTCTGTTCGCATCCACAGACACCTGTAATTTGATTTTTGCTTGCTCTCCAATGAGGATTTGCAAAGAATCAATAGAAGCATCTACAGTGACGGACTGTCCGAAGGCTTTAATTGCAATCAAGCCAAACAGCGAAACCAGAAATAAACACTTTCTCATTTTCAGTTAATTTCGTTTTGCAAACAAGTTCATCAATGCTTTTACATAATCCTGATCCGTACGGACCGAAACATTATCCACATTGCTTTTCGTGAATGTTTCGCTCAATGCAGATTGCTTGTTTGCCCACCAATCATGATGGGCCCGGCGTACAGCCTTGGAGGACGTATCAATCCATTGCTCGTGACCTGTTTCGGCATCTTTTATTTTGATCAGCCCTATTGCCGGAAGTTCCTCTACACGCCGGTCGTAAACCTGAATAGCTACCACGTCATGCTTGCGGTTTGCAATAGTCAAGGGATTTTTAAAATCCTGCTGATCGATAAAATCGGACAAAACAAAAGTTGTGCAACGCCGCTTCATCACATTTGTGAGGTACTCCAATCCTGCACCGATATTGGTTCGCCTGCTTTCAGCCTTGAAATCAATAAGTTCCCGGATGATATATAAGATATGTTTGCGTCCTTTTTTCGGTGGAATAAACTTTTCAATATGATCGGAAAAGAAAATGACTCCAATCTTATCGTTGTTTTGAATCGCAGAGAAAGCAAGAGTAGCAGCAATTTCAGTCACCATATCTTTTTTCATCTGCTTTACTGTTCCGAATTCCAAACTACCGGAAACATCCACCAATAACATCACAGTCAATTCGCGCTCTTCTTCAAATACCTTTATATAAGGTTTATTAAAGCGGGCGGTAACATTCCAGTCGATGTCACGTATATCATCACCAAACTGATATTCACGAACTTCGGAAAAAGCCATACCCCTGCCCTTAAATGCAGAATGGTATTGCCCCGCGAAAATATTGTTCGATAACCCACGGGTCTTTATTTCAATTTGGCGTACTTTCTTCAGCAGATCACTTGTTTCCATTTGTACATGAATAAAAACTTATCAAATAAGTATTAAATACTCGGTAATATCCCAATAAAACAGCACGGAAATTGTATAAAGCATTTCAATGACACTTCCCAATACATTTCCTGCTTCTTATATTTATAAGAAATCAGGATATTGTCGTAATTTTCAACCGACTGAAAAATCAGGGTACTTCTATTTTATTTAAAATCTTGCTAACAATTTCATCCGAAGTCAAGTTGCTTGCCTCAGCCTCGTAAGTCAGTCCGATACGATGACGTAATACGTCGTGTGCAACGGCACGAACATCTTCCGGAATAACATACCCACGTCGTTTAATAAATGCATAAGCGCGAGCTGCAAGAGCCAGATTTATCGACGCACGTGGTGAACCTCCGAAACCAATCATACCCTTCAGTTCCTTCAAATCATACTTATCGGGATAACGGGTGGCAAAAACAATATCAACAATATACCGTTCAATTTTCTCGTCAAGATATACTTGGCGAACAACTTTACGGGCTTCTATTATTTCCTCTGCTTTTAAGATAGGTTTCACGTTGAAGCTTTCTCCGCTAATATTTTGACGGATGATCAACTTCTCTTCTTCCAACTTAGGATAATCGATAACAACCTTAAGCATGAAACGGTCGACCTGCGCTTCCGGCAATGGATAGGTACCTTCCTGCTCAATCGGGTTCTGGGTAGCAAGCACCAAAAAAGGCTCGGGCAATTGGAATGTTTCTCTACCGATAGTAACTTGACGTTCTTGCATGGCTTCAAGCAAAGCACTCTGTACTTTAGCAGGAGCACGGTTTATTTCATCCGCTAAAACGAAATTAGCAAAAACAGGGCCCTTCTTTATATGGAAAACCTCATCTTTAGGACTATATACCATAGTACCTATAACGTCAGCAGGAAGTAAATCCGGTGTAAACTGAACACGGCTATAATGAGCTTCAATCAGAGAAGCCAACGTTTTAATCGCTAAAGTTTTTGCCAATCCGGGGACTCCTTCCAAAAGTACATGACCATCAGACAACAAACCGATCAGTAATGATTCCACCAAATGTTTTTGTCCCACAATAACTTGATCCATTCCCGTAACGAGATTGGTAACGAAAGCACTTTGCCTTTCTATCCGCTCGTTCAACTCACGGATATCAATTGTTTCAGCCATAAATCACTATATTTTATTGTTTAATTTCTAGTTATCGGTATGTACCGTATTTTTCTTATTCGCGTTCAAAAGTACACGAATAAATTAACCATACCAACTAATTTTTATTAAAAAACTATTAGATTAAACTACTTTTATAGAGTTTAGTAGTTATAAATTATTGATTACTTTTGAACCAATTCGGGTATTTTTATTTTGGTACCATAAGGTACATGGTCCGGATCCTTAATGATATCCCGATTATATTTCACAATATACGTCCACAAGTTCTTTGAACCATAGAATTGAAGGGACACCTTCGTCAAGCTCTCATCCCGTTGGATAGTATAAGTTGTCTTAGTCCCGGCTATTTTATATTGCGACGGATCAAGTGTTGAAGGCTTGGCGTTAACACTTTTTTCACTACCTGTCACTTTATTATTTTCAACATGAGAAGTTACCGGTTTATTTTCAGCTTTAAGAGCTGGCTCTTGCTTACGCAATACAACCGTGCGCTCTTTTACTACGGGGGGCTTTGAAGATACTTCAGAGACTTTTCTTGTTATGCTGTCACCGCGCTCCGAACCCATGGAATCTAGTTGTGCCGTTTTTTTTACGGGTGCTTTATTGGCCACAGGTTTTGCTATATTTTTAGGAACAGGCTTTGACATAAAATCATCACTAATTTCGGGATAATACATGAAAGCGATTGCGCCACCGCATAACAGTACCACTAAAACTATGATGGAAATGAAATATTTCATAGCAGATGAATCCCGATGACCGCCGTATTCATATTGTGCTGAATCGCTTTCGCCATCCTGATCATCAATTACGTATTGAGATTTTTTTGCTTGAATAGTTTCAACCGCTGGCTTTATTGGCGTAACAGGCTCTATTTTTGGGGAGGCTTCCTGCTTTTCTGTAGCCGATTGCTCTTGTCCTCTAATAGACTCGGAAGCTAACTCTGTGGTTGGCTCGGGTTTATTTTCATCACCTCTGGCTTCCATATAAATTATATCGGAGCCTACAGCCTCTTCTTTTAATCTGTTTACCTGCTCTTCTTTAATTGCAGGTGATTGGGGCTGAATAACTACTTCTTCTTCCACTTTTGGACTATCCGGATCTGTATCAATGCCCTCATTATCGTCCAAATCATCGGCAAAGCCATTCTCTAAAGGGGTATTTTCAAGAGTGATATCATCATTCAGCACAACCGTATCGAAATGAGAAAACGGTTTGTTAATGACATCTCTCAGCGTAGCATCAGGAGTAAAGGAAATTTTTGTATGCCCCTGAATTTCAAAACGCTCACCAGTGTTTACATTTACACTTTCCCTACTGTCAACTTCTATGAGCTTGAATGCACCAAGTCCTTTGATTTTTACATATTTATCTTTCTCAAGTGCTTCTTCGATCAACAAAAAAAATTCTTTCACAAAGCTTTCGGCATTCCTTTTACTCATTCCGTGAGACTCTGCGAGTAAGGCTATTAAGTTCTGCAAATTCAATTTTTCGTCCATAGTAGAAAGTATTAAATGTAAGAGGAAAAGCTATTTAAATTTATCTTTTAATCCAGGGCTGGGTTTAAATGATAGAACCAATTTGGGTGGTACCAACATTCTGATTTTGCTCACGGGATTTACCGATATGCGCTCCGCTTTTTTTCTCACCTCGAATGTACCGAAACCTTGGGCAGATATGGCATTACCATCCGATAGTTGATTTGTAATTTCAGTAAGTAAAGCTGAAATTATATCCGAAGTATCTTTTGTTGTGTATCCCAGTCTGCGGGATAATTCCGAAGTAAATTCTTTATTATTCATCCCTCAATCAATAAAATAATATCCCAATAAGCTATATTTTGCCTTTTCAAAGCATAGAAACAATCATGCCAGATGTCCGAAGAGATCATAATCATCAGCTCCGGTTATTTCCACTTGATAAAAGTTCCCTATTTTCAGTTCGTTTTCACTGTGTTCGACCAACACCTCCGGATCCACCTCGGGAGAATCGAATTCCGACCTTCCTATATAATAATCACCTTCTATGCGGTCGATGATAACTTTTATTTGCGAACCGATCTTTGCAGCGCCCAATTCCGATGATATTTCTTGCTGGATAGCCATGATTTCATTCAATCTGGACTGTTTTACATCCTGCGGAATATCATCTTTAAAATGTTTGGCAGCATAAGTACCTTCTTCTTCCGAATACGCAAAAGCTCCCATTCTATCGAAACGGACTTTGCGAACAAACTCTTTCAACTCTTCGAATTCGGCATCGGTTTCTCCCGGATAGCCGACGATCAACGTTGTACGCAAATGAATGCCCGGCACTTCTTTCCGAAACTGTTCCATTAGCTTATAAGTCTCTTCCTTGGTCACATGACGGCGCATTCTATCTAACATACGGTCGCTGACATGTTGTAGCGCAATATCCATATATTTGCATACATTGTCACGTTCACGCATCACCCTGAACAAATCAGTCGGGAAGTTCGCCGGATAAGCATAATGAAGCCTTATCCATTCCACACCCGGTACATCCGATATACGTTCAATCAATTCGGGAAGCATTTGCTTCTTGTATAAATCCACCCCATAATAGGTAAGCTCCTGAGCTATGACCTGGAATTCTTTTACACCTTTACTTACCAAATATCGGACTTCATCTACAATTTCCTCCATCGGACGTGATACGTGATTTCCGGTAATGATCGGAATAGCGCAATACGCACACATACGATTACAACCTTCCGATATTTTTAGGTATGCATAATGTTTTGGAGTAGTCAAAGTACGTTCAAAAGGCATTTCCTTATGATGTGCCTTTCCCAAATCATCAATCAACGCATTCCAGTTGAATTTACCATAAAACTTATCCACCTGCGGTATTTCAGCTTCGAGTTCCCTTAGATAACGTTGTGACAGGCACCCCATTACAAAAAGTTTCTCCAGACGCCCTTCTTCTTTGGCCTGAGCAAATTCCAGAATCATATTGATTGATTCCTCTTTTGCATCCCCAATAAATCCACATGTATTAATAACGGCTATTTCGCCCTCAGGCTTTTCCGTATCATGAGTTACTTTATATCCTATTTGCCCCAGTTCGTGCATTAAACGTTCCGAATCCACAAGATTTTTAGAACATCCCAACGTCACAATATCAATCGTCTTTTTTCTCATTCTTACTTGCCAAACAGTGAATCAACAAATTCTTTCTTTCTGAAGACTTGTAAATCTTCAATTCCTTCACCCAATCCGATATATTTCACCGGAATTTTAAACTGATCCGAAATGCCAATAACGACTCCACCTTTTGCAGTACCGTCTAGTTTGGTAATAGCTAAAGCCGACACTTCAGTAGCCAATGTAAATTGCTTGGCTTGTTCAAAAGCGTTTTGTCCTGTAGAACCATCCAATACCAATAAAACTTCATTGGGAGCATCTGCTACCACTTTTTTCATGACATTCTTTATTTTGGTAAGCTCGTTCATTAAGCCGACCTTGTTGTGCAAACGACCGGCTGTATCGATGATAACCACATCCGCCTGATTGGCGACTGCAGAACTAAGGGTATCAAAAGCGACTGAAGCAGGGTCAGCGCCCATTTTCTGTTTGATAACGGGTACTCCCACCCGATCACCCCATATATCCAGCTGTTCAACGGCAGCAGCGCGGAATGTATCGGCTGCTCCAAGATAAACCGATTTTCCGGCTTTTTTAAATTGGTAGGCTAACTTACCTATAGTCGTTGTTTTACCCACTCCATTCACGCCTACAACCATTATTACATAAGGTTTATTCTGGATTGGAGCTTCAAAATCATCTACATCTTCCGAGTTGTTTTCTGTCAATAAGTCAGCTATCTCGTCACGCAGAATAACATCAAGTTCTTGAGCGTTCATATACTTTTCAGAAGAAGCTCTTTTTTCAATGCGTCGGATAATGTTTAGGGTGGTTTCCACGCCTACATCCGAAGTAATCAACACTTCTTCCAGATTATCCAATACTTCATCGTCAATCCTCGATTTTCCGGCTACAGCACGAGCTATTTTACCGAACACGCTTTCCTTTGTTTTGGACAATCCTTTATCTAAAGTTTCTTTCTTTTCTTTTGAGAAAAAACTAAAAAATCCCATATTCTAAGCTGTTATATAATGCATTATGGTACAAAGATATAATAAAGTAATGAAACAAACAGAATAAAGTAGCATAAAAAAATCTCCTTGGCGGCATTGTAACCACCAAGGAGATTTTTCATTATTTTCAATAAATATCTTATTTTTTGAAAAAATCCTGTACTTTTTCGTTAGGTACCATTTGTTCGTCAAAAACATAGGCCCCAGTTTTAGGAGATTTCACCATCTTAATTACTTTCGTATAAGAGCGACCCTCCTTAGTACCTTCGTGCAAACTTGCTACTGTTTTCTTTGCCATGGGTAATTCGCTTATTTAATTTCTTTATGTACTGTTACTCTCTTCAGGATAGGATTGTATTTTTTCAATTCCAATCTTTCAGGGGTATTTTTTCTATTCTTCGTTGTGATATAACGAGATGTTCCTGGCATACCGCTATCTTTGTGTTCTGTGCATTCCAGAATCACCTGTACTCTATTGCCTTTTGCTTTCTTAGCCATAATCTATATCTCCTATTCTTTATTATCCGATCACTTTTATGCTCTTCCAATCACAATAGCCTTTAGCTACTGCGTCATTCAAGGCTGCATCAAGACCTTTCTTGTTAATGGTACGCAAGCCGGCAGCACAAAGGCTTAGGCTGATCCAGCAATCCTGTTCTACATAGTAAAACTTCTTATTAAACAAGTTCAAATCAAAGGTTCTTTTTGTTCTTCTCTTTGAATGTGAAACATTGTTGCCAATCATGGCTTTCTTTCCGGTAATTTGACAAATCTTCGACATTTCTATCTTATTTTTATAGTTTTTATCTATATTTATTTGAAACAGAGCGCAAAGTAAGCACTTTTATCATTAACATACAAGTTTTTTTCCAAATAATTCACTAAACAGAACCAATCTTTGCTTACTCTAAAAGTTCTCCAAGCAGCGACAGGGCATTTTTCACGGCTTTTTGTACATTTCCGGTGCGGCCTTCGTCACCCTCTTGCTTCATGGAAATAATTTCGTCTTTACAGGCAGCGGCAATCCAAACCGTACCTACGGGTTTATCAGGTGTGCCCCCTCCCGGTCCGGCTATACCGGATGTAGCTACTGCACAATCCGTTTTTAGCGTTTTCATCGCTCCTTTGACCATTTCTATGACAGTCTCCTGACTTACAGCACCATGGGTTGCCAGGGTTTCGCTAGATACGCCGAGCAGATTCATCTTCACTTCATTGGAGTATGCCACAATACCCCCATTTACATATTCAGAACTTCCAGGTACTGAAGTTAGTAGCGCTGCAATGCTTCCGCCTGTACAACTTTCAGCGGTGGAAACGGTCAAATGTTTGGTTTTTAACAAATTCCCTATTTTTTCTTCCAGCTCCATTTCCTCTTTTATTTTAGTGATATACTAAAGCAGCTTTACGCCGACAGGAAAGCAATAACAAGCGTAAACTACCTTAACATTAATCTAAGGTAGATAATATAATGTGCGTTATAGCCTTACCCGTGAATATGCCGGAGCATCAATGCTGCAAAAATCCTTATCCATATATTTAAAATATCCCGTGATCGCTATCATTGCTGCATTGTCGGTCGTGTAGCTAAATTTCGGAATATAGATGTTCCATCCGTATTTTAGAGCGTGTTCGCGAAAAGCATTCCGCAGTCCATTATTAGCGGAAACCCCACCTGCTATGGCTATATCCTTTATATTATATTGTTTTGCCGCTTTACGCAGTTTATCCATCAGAATATCCACGATGGTTGCTTCAAGAGAAGCTGCCAAGTCTTCTTTATGGTGTTCTATAAAATCGGGATCATCTTTCATCCAGTCGCGCAAAGAATAAAGAAAAGAGGTTTTTAATCCGCTAAAGCTATAATCCAAACCTGGTATGTGAGGTTTGCTGAATGAATATGCTTTAGGGTTTCCCTGACGCGCGAGACGATCGATAATCGGTCCACCGGGATAACCCAGTCCCATTACTTTGGAACATTTATCAATAGCTTCTCCTGCGGCATCATCAATAGTCTGCCCCAGGATTTCCATATCATTATAAGCTTTTACGAGAATAACCTGAGAGTTACCACCGGAAACCAGTAGGCACAAGAATGGAAAAGGTGGCTGGATGTTATCCTCACCTTCCGATTTAATAAAATGAGCTAATACGTGTCCTGTCAGATGATTAACGTCTATCATAGGTATATTCAAAGAACGGGCGAAACCTTTAGCAAAGGAAACCCCTACCAACAAAGAGCCCATTAACCCGGGACCTCTGGTAAATGCTATGGCACTTAATTCCTCTTTAGATACTCCGGCCCGTTTCAAAGCCTCGTGAACTACCGGAACAATATTTTGCTGATGTGCACGTGATGCCAATTCCGGAACAACTCCTCCATAGGATTCATGAACAGCTTGATTAGCAACTACGTTAGAGAGCAAAAAGCCATCCTTTATTACTGCAGCAGAAGTATCATCACAGGAACTTTCTATTCCTAAAATAATTGTACTCATATTGTTTATTTACGTTTAAACGCTACAAAAGTAGTGATAAAACTACTATCCATAATGTAATATTTCATATTTTTGTTGGCTATTTTAATATACACTCTTATCAGAAAGCTTAGAAAAACCGTATACTGGATTATCGGTATCACGCTGGGATTATATATTGGTACCATTGTCCTGTTGAACATACCCTATGTACAACAGCGTCTTAGCGTATTTGTAGCCGAACAGTTATCTTCCGCTTTAGGGTCCGAAATAACCATCGGGAGAATCAATCTCGGGTTATTGAACCGTGTCATTATTGATGACTTCCGTTTGGAAGACCAGTCGGGCAAAGAGATGCTGAAAGTGACTCGCCTGTCGGTGAAAATCAACATTATTCCTCTTTTTAGTGGAAAAGTATCGGTCAATAATGTACAGATGTTTGGGTTTAATGCGAATATGGAGAAAAAGACTCCCGATGCCAAGCCTAATTTCCAATTTATTATCGACAAGCTTTCGTCTAAGAGTCCTACCAAGAAAGAAAGTAAGCTTGATATCCGTATTAATTCCTTGCTGATGCGTCGTGGAAAAGTTTCCTTCAACGTACTTTCGGCAAAGGAAACTCCGGGTCGGTTCAATCCCCAACATCTCCATTTCCAAAATATTATTGCCAATATATCATTGAAAGTCTTGCGTAAAGACTCTATTAATGCATCGATCAAACGTCTTAGCGTAGTTGAAGCGTCATCGCATACAGAGCTTCGTAAGTTCAGTCTCAAAATATTAGGCAATAACAAAGGCATGTGCATTGAAAACTTTAAAGTCACTTTGCCCAATACCACCCTTCAGATGGATACTATCCGGTTGAAGTACGATGGATTCGAGTCGTTTAAGCATTTTAACGACCGCGTTCACTTTTCGGTACGTGTACTTCCTTCCGAAATATCCCTTCGCGATTTCTCTGCTTTCGTTCCTGCCTTTGCCAATTTCAAGGAACCCCTTCATCTTGAAGCTGAAGCAAACGGAACAGTCAACAAGCTAAATTGTCCGCGATTGTCTATCAGTGCAAACAATCACCTACATCTGAAAGGTAATTTTTCCCTGCAAGATCTTTCGCAACCCAGCGATGCTTTTATCTACGCCAATTTATCCAGTTTGTACATCGATCAGGAAGGTTTGGGTTTCTTTCTTAAGAATTTGAGTAATAACTATCACGGGGTTCCTCCTATATTACAACGGTTGGGAAATATCTCATTTCATGGTGAAGTTTCCGGCTATTTCACCGATCTGGTTACCTACGGTGTAGCTCATACCGATGTGGGGACAGTGCAGACCGACTTAAAATTAAGTTCCAATAAAGAGAAGAAATACTTCTCCTATTCAGGTTCGGTTAAGACAGCCAACTTCGACTTGGGCAAGCTGCTGAACAACCAACAATTGGGCAAAATCACTTTCAATCTTGGTGTTCAGGGTGAGCAATACAGCAAGCAATATCCTTCTATATCGCTTAAGGGGCTTGTCTCTTCCGTTGACTATAGCGGTTACACCTACCAAAACATTTCATTGGATGGAGAATATAAACAAGGAGGGTTCAGCGGAAAAGCCGCTCTCGAAGATCAGAACGGATCAATAGAATTGAATGGCGCATTCAATGCGGTTTCCCGTGTGCCTTCATTCAACTTCCAAGCTGCCATGCGTCATTTTCGGCCACATGCGCTCCATCTTACGAAGAAATATGAAAACGCTGAATTTTCCGTGAAGTTGCGTGCTGATTTTACTGGGACTTCAGTCGACGATATGAATGGGGAGATTAACATTGACAGTCTCCAGTTTACAGCTCCTCAAAAAGAGTATTTTCTCGATAATCTTAAAATTATAGCTTCCCGGAAAGATCAGCTTACGCAAGAGTTGAACATCAATTCCCCGTTCTTGCAAGCACATATTGAAGGCAATTACTCTTACCGTACACTTCCGGCAAGTATCAACAAAATATTAAGTCGTTATCTTCCTTCACTGATTCATGCTAACAATCTGCAAAAGAAGACCGACAACAACTTTATTTTCGATATCCATATTTACAATACCGAAATATTACCGGCATTGTTTGATATACCTTTGGATATTCACACCCATTCCACCATCAACGGGATGTTCAACGACAGGTTGCAACGGATGCGTGTGGAAGGTTACTTCCCCCATCTGACCTATAACGACAAGTTGATTGAGTCGGCCATGATTTTGTGTGAAAATCCCGAAGACAGATTTCATACCCGCTTACGCTTCAATAATCGGAAACAAAACGGTACGGTGAACATAGCGCTCGAAGCCTATGCCAAGAACGATACCGTACAAACTACACTCAATTGGGGCAATAGCAATGCCCAGACCTATAGCGGTAAGCTGGCAACAGTCACCCGCTTTATCAAGGACAAAACCGAAGAGTCGTCCAAAATAGCTGAAAAGAGTGCGTCTTCTCCTTTAAAAACAATTGTTGATATCAAAAACACCGATATCATCCTGAATGATACAATATGGAAGATTTCTCCCAGTCAGATAACTTTTGAGAAAAATAAAATCTATGTGGACAACTTCAAGTTCAGCCATGGTGATCGCCACCTCACTATCAACGGTATTGTTTCACCACTACCGCAAGACACACTACGATTGGATTTGAAAGACATCAACATCGGATACATTTTTAATATTGCCGATCTCGGAGTGGATTTCAGCGGAGAAGCCACAGGTCCGGCGTATGCTTGTGGCATTTTGAAGAAGCCCGTCATGTTCACTGATTTATCCATCCGTAATTTAGGATTGAACGGTGGTATGCTGGGTAATGCCAATATCCATGGTGAATGGCATCATGATGTCGAAGGTATCTACCTTGATGCGCATGTACAAGAGAAGAATATCGCCAAGAGCCACGTTTACGGCTATATCTATCCGTTGAAACCCAAGAGCGGACTTGATCTTCAGATTGAAGCGGATAAAACCAATCTCAAGTTCCTGGAGTATTATATGACCAGCATAACCCCCGAATTCAACGGGCGGGCCAGTGGCCATGTACACCTATATGGTAAATTCAAAGGACTGACTCTGGACGGAAAAGTCTTGGGGGATGCTTCAATGAAAATAGGCGTATTAAACACCACATTCTTCTTGAAGGATAGTATACAGATTGAACCGGGCGGACTCACATTCCAAAATAACCGTATCTACGACCCTCATGGCAACCAGGGCAATGTGACCGGTTATCTCCACTACGAGCATTTTAAAAACATGGAATATCGTTTCCAGTTCGATTACCGTAACATCCTGATGATGAATACCAAGGAAAGCCCCGAATTTCCATTTTACGGCACGATATATGGTACAGGTAAAGCTTTGATTGAAGGTAATCCACAGGACGGAGTTAATATTGATGTGGCAGTAACCACTAATCGCAACAGCAACTTTGTGTATATAAAAGACAATATAGCTTCAGCCACAAATAGCCAATTTATCAAGTTCTTAGATAAAACTCCCCGCCGCGCCATACAAGATTCAGTGCGGGTGGACTTTGATCTTCCTATGCAGCAGACAAAAGCAAAGCAGGAAGAAAGACAGACAGACATCCGTCTCAATCTACAGGTGGATGCTACGCCCGATGCCACGATGAAGATTATAATGGATCCTATAGCCGGAGATTATATCAGTGGTAAAGGTAACGGTAATATCCGGGCTGAATTCTACAATAAAGGAGATTTGAAGATGTTTGGTAGCTATCGTATTACGCAGGGTATCTACAAATTTAGCCTTCAGGAGATCATTCGTAAAGATTTTGCTATAAAAAACGGCAGTAATATTACGTTCAACGGTTCGCCGCTAAATGCGGCGTTGGATATCAATGCCCAGTACACTGTGAACTCTGTTTCACTCAACGACCTTATGCCCAATGCCAGTGAGTATGTCAACCAGACTAATATCAAAGTGAATTGTACTATGGATATTAGCGGACAACTTACCTCTCCCGATATAAAACTGGGTATCGATCTGCCTAACGAACGTGATGAAGTGCAGGCACTTATCCGTAACTATATCCCTTCGGAAGAAGAAATGAACATGCAGATTTTGTATTTGTTGAGTATCGGTAAATTCTATACACCTGAGAATGTGCAAACTACCCAAAGCTCGAATATGATGTCATCCATGCTTTCGTCCAGCCTCTTGTCCGGACAGATTAATAATGCACTCTCCCACATCATCGACAGCAATAACTGGAACATCGGTACCAGTCTGAGCACTGGTGAGAAAGGATGGACCGACTTTGAATTCGAGAGTATGCTTTCCGGTCAGCTCCTCAACAACCGTCTGCTGATCAATGGAAACTTCGGCTATCGTGACAATCCGTTGGCCAACACCAATTTTGTAGGCGACTTTGATGCCGAATGGTTACTAAACCGCTCCGGAGATATCCGTCTGAAAGCTTATAGTGAGACAAACGACCGTTATTATACCAAAACCAATCTTACCACCCAAGGTATAGGTATTATCTTCAGAAAAGATTTCACCAAATGGAGTGAACTTATGTTCTGGAACAAATGGAGGTTGAAACGTCTGAAGGCAGCCACCGACAAGAAAGACAGCACTACGGTGAAACCCGCTGTTGAAGCCAAGACAAAAGAAAAGAGAAAGCACCAGTAATGCTTTCTCCCCACTATAAATTGAACCATTTAGTTCGTTTTGCATTAACTTTTCAATTTTATTATTTATATCGCCATATCCGGTGCATTATAGTAAGGAAACGGAAGATTATCTTCGGGAGAATATCCATTTTCCATCACACCTTCCAATGCACGCATAATTCTCCATTCACTGCTACCCGCCCAATATCTAAACTCTTTATCAGGAGCATAGTCCTTTCCGGCGAAATCCAGTAGCCTATCCAGTTCGAACTCTTCCGCCACTACACCGGCCCCACAACGCGCGGCATCATGCGCATTGCAATCCTGCTCAATATGTGCCGGAACCATAAGCAAAGGTTTACCGAGATACATCGCTTCACAAACCGACTCAAATCCGGCTGTGCTGGCGTATGCACGACATCCCGCCATATATTTCAGAAACTTCATATCATCCAATTGGTGAAAAGTCAGGGTGTCATCCACCTGTGTAACGTCTTCTTCATCGGGTTTATCCCAGAAGAAGTGTAACGGTACATCTACATGACGCTCATGCCATGCCGCAACCGACTCACCGAAACCCGCGTTCACCATATAACCATGAATATAGTCACCCTCCGAAGCCTCATAATTCAGTATTTCACGTCTCAGTAGCGGAGGTACCACCCGTGTCCGGTTCTCTTTGTTTTTATTCATCTGCCTGAACGAGAGAGCCAGCCTCTCGTTCGCACCGATACAAGTCAATCGGGTAAACAGCCGGAGCATCATCAGGCTAACCTTGTTTTTTTTCGGGAAATCGAACTCCGAATGTAAAAAGAGATATTGATGCCCGATGCTGACCTGCTTCACGGACGGCCGGAACATCAGATAAGTCAGTCCGGTGAGTAACTCGTAGAAATTTACCACCAAATCGGCTCCACTATTTTCTATACGCTCCCTTAGGAACAAGATACTACGTAGATACGCCGGCAGATGCAGCGCATTATAACCCAGACTTCTAGTCAGACCTACCCGTTTATTAGTAGGTGTAGGAAGAAAATTAGGACTGTAGAAGCGTTTCACCGGAGCATGTATACTTCGGTTGAAGAAGCCCGGAAGGCGCCTGGAATTACTTTTTCCTACTAACACTTCCACCACTTCATGCCCGTTCCGTCGAAGCATATCCTCCATACTGATGGCTTGCGTCAAGTGACCGCGACCTTCTCCCTGAACGATAAAAAGTACTTTCATAATCCTTTGCGTTTTTGGTTGCAACAAAAATCTCTATTTTATATTACGTCATAATGTAGAAAATATGACATGTCTTTTTCAGTATTGCACTGATATCGCTATATTTGAAGCTCTAAAATGTTATTTTTATATGAAAAAGCCGGAAAATATTCTGATTGTGGATGATAACGAGGGTGTCCTGACCGCTTTAAGATTATTGCTGAAACCTTGTTTTAGAGATATTTTGACTCTTACATCCCCCGTTGCCCTTCTGTCCGCTTTGCATGAAAACGTCTTCTCTATTGTATTGCTTGATATGAATTTCAAAGCAGGTATCAATAGCGGTAACGAAGGACTCTTCTGGCTTCATGAAATAAAAAAGAAATACCCCTCACTACCTGTGGTACTTTTTACCGCATATGCCGACATTGATCTTGCGGTACGTGGCATTAAGGAAGGAGCCGCCGATTTTATCGTTAAGCCGTGGGATAATCAGAAGCTGATCGAAACCCTTCACAAGGTGCTCGAAGAATCCAAAGGAAAAGCAGGTAAGAAGAAAAACATCTCACTCGAACAAGGAGATATGTATTGGGGTGAAAGCCAGTCTATGCAACAGCTCCGTTCGTTAGTAGAGAAAGTCTCCGGTACCGAAGCCAATATACTTATCACCGGTGAAAACGGCATCGGCAAAGAAATCCTGGCTAAAGAGATTCATGCACAGTCATCCCGGCGTAAAAACGCGATGGTCACCGTGGACATGGGAGCCCTCACCGAGAGTCTGTTCGAGAGCGAGTTATTCGGTCATGTAAAAGGAGCCTTTACCGATGCCCGTGCCGATCGTCCCGGTAAATTCGAAGCGGCAAACCACAGCACTCTTTTTCTCGATGAGATCGGTAATCTTCCCTACCATTTGCAAGCCAAACTCCTTACCGCTCTGCAACGTCGCAGTATTGTTCGGGTTGGTAGTAACGAAGATATTCCCATTGACATCCGCCTGATCTGTGCCACCAATAGGAATCTCAATGAAATGGTCTTGAAAGAAGAGTTCCGTGAAGACCTTTTCTACCGCATCAACACTATACATCTCGAAATTCCTCCCCTGCGCAATCGCCCGGAAGATATCCATCCGTTGGCACAACGTTTCATCGAACGATTCTGCAAACAATATGGCAAGCCCCTTCTCCGGTTGTCGGACGATGCTCGCATTAAGCTCGATTCCCATCCATGGTACGGTAATATACGCGAATTGGAACATGCCATCGAAAAAGCCGTTATTATCTGCGACGGTAATGAGATCCCCGGAGCGCTTTTTCAACTAAACCGGGGAACCAATGTTTCCCGTTCATCCGAGACTGTCCCCGGACAGTCCACTCTTGAAGAGATGGAGCGTAAAATGATACTCAAAGCATTGGAAGAATGTGAAGGCAATCTCTCTTCAGTTGCAGCCCGACTGGGCATTACCCGGCAGACTTTGTATAATAAACTGAAAAAGTTTGGAATCTAACCCTGAAATCATCCGGATGAATAAAATATTGCGCCATATCGCCGCCAGTTATCTTGCACGTGCCGTTGCATCAGTGCTTAGTGCAGGTGTATCCGTGGGGTGTTTCCTGCAAGGATACACCTTGATGGGTATCCTCTTTCTGCTACTGCTCCTGTTTCTTCTCTATAAACAGCAGGTGTTCTACCGGATGCATACCCGTAAAGTGCTCTTTTTGCTGGATGCCATTGCAAATAACGATTATTCCGTGCATTACCCCGAAGCGGAAGATGCTACCGGCAATTCACTGGTCAATCATGCTTTGAACCGGGTAGCGGAGATTCTATATAATGTAAAGACCGAGACCGTCCAGCAGGAGAAGTATTACGAACTCATACTGAATTGCATCAATACAGGCATTATCGTTATCAATAACGAAGGAGTCGTATATCAGAAGAATGATGAAGCCTTGCGATTGCTCGGCTTGGAGATACTCACCCATATCAAACAAATCGCACAGATTGACAGTCGCCTGGCCGATCTGCTTTCCGCTTGCCGTTCGGAGGATAAGCTACAGTTCAAAATCACCGGCGAGTGCGGCACAGCCAATCTATCCATCAGAGTCTCCGGAATAACCGTTCGCAAAGAATACCTTCGCATTATTGCTTTCAATGACATCAATACCGAACTCGATGAAAAAGAGATCGACTCATGGATACGCCTTACCCGCGTGCTAACCCATGAAATCATGAACTCCATTACTCCCATCACTTCGCTAAGTGAGACACTTCTGTCGCGGCTCAATGCGCAGCAACAATATTCTCGTGACACTCTGCAACCCCAACCGGATACCATCAGCCCTTCCACACCGGAAGATACCGAAATACTTCGTAGCGGATTGCAAGCTATCAGCACTACCGGCAAAGGTCTGCTCGACTTTGTCGAAAACTACCGCCGATTTACCCGTATACCTACGCCCACACCTTCAATTTTCTATGTAAGAGAGCTCATAGACCGAATGGTGGGACTTACACGCCATCAGAATCCCGATCTTGATATTCGTTTCCAAATCGATATCCGCCCGGACGATCTCATGTTGCATGCCGACGAAAGTCTCATCTCACAAGTTCTTATCAATATTCTTAAGAATGCGGTGCAAGCCATTGCAACCATTCCCCATCATGAAGGAGTTATTACTATCCGCGCCTACTGCGACGAAGTCGAAGACATCCTCATTGAAGTCTCCAATAATGGTCCTACCATCCCGTCCGAAATAGCCGATCATATCTTTATCCCCTTCTTCACTACCAAAGACGGCGGAAGTGGCATTGGACTCAGCATATCCCGCCAGATCATGAGGATATCCGGAGGAAGTCTAACCCTTCGCCCCGGTGACGGAACAACTTTTGTACTGAAGCTCCACTAAAATCATTTTAAAAGCGACTTTAACCCTTAAACACAAGCGTTTTAACATCACAAAGTTTTAAAATATCTTCAATAATACCCGGTTTTTCCAAATAAATGTTATAAAACATGCTTTTTTTCTTGTGATGTTTGCAAGTAATCAGAAAGTCCGTATATTTGCATTGTGTTTTTCATAGTATTAGATTTAAGGTTAACAAAGGTTGGAGTACAGCGGTACTCCTTTTTTTTTGCCCTTTTTTTATCCTCATCCTTTTGGAATATTAATTCAAAAATCTTTTCTTTGTATCACTTAATAATTTTTTAATAGACTAATATTATGAGTGAGTCAGAGCCCTTGCGATTTCAAGTCTTATCCGATTTTTATTTACGTGAAGTGATAAAGGCCGATGCAGCGACTATCTATCAAGCAATTGACACTCATCGTGATTATCTTCGTATATGGCTTCCTTTTGTCGATAAAATACAAAGCGTCAAAGATGAAGAAGCATTTATCGATCAGATTCAAAACACTGCTGCTTCATCTCGTGAGCCCCGATTGGGAATTTGGAACAATGAAGACAAATTCTGCGGGTTGATCGGCTTTCATTTTTCCCAGTTAGATAACAACCGCACCGAGATCGGTTATTGGTTGCTTCCCGAATACCAGCATCGGGGTATCATGACCGAATGCGTACGCATACTCTGTCATTGGGCGGTTCGTCAATGGAATATCAAGCGCATCCAGATCCGTTGCGCTACAGGTAATATAGCCAGCAACAGCATTCCGTTCCGTTTAGGCTTTCAGCATGAAGGCACCGAACGCGCCGGTGAGCTTCTTTCGTCGGGGGAATATGCCGACATTAACGTGTATAGTATTCTTAGTGAAGAGATAACGAATCTGTAAATTGATACCGGATTATTAACCTTTAAATCATATTGCCATGAAAAAGATTATCTCATTTTCCGTTATGCTGCTGTTCGTTCAGTTCAGTTTCTCGCAGAAAGTGTATCATGTGGACTATAACGCCATTGGTAAATATGTCAAAGAGAACTCCGAGGCATACCACAAATTAACCGAACGCTTCGAAGCCAACGACTCCTTGCTCACTAACGACGATTACGCTTTGCTTTATTATGGCTATTCATTCACTCCCAAATATAAGGGAAGCATGGATCGTTGGAATGTGCTTGATACCTTGTATACCGAAAAGAAAATGAATCTTATGTATGATAAAGCCAAAGAGTTCAGGCAAGATAACCCCGTATCACTGAAACTTCTTCTCTATCTTATAAAGGTCACGTCTACACTTCAAAAAAAAGGCGAGCTTCAGTCGTATATCGAAAAATACAAGAACTTGGTGGCTGCCATACTCTCTAGCGGAGACGGGAAGAGCCAGCAAACCCCATTCTACGTCATCTGTATCAACGATGAATATCAATTATTGCAAAATGTGTTTGATGTAAAAAAGATAAATTCACAAAGCCTCATTAAGGGCTGCGATCTGATGAAGTTCGAATATAGCCCCTACTACAACGGTACGGAGATCTATTTCAATATCAGTCGGTCGTTAGATCACATGAATGAAATATTTAAATAATAACGAATGAATCAAGAACCCCAACTCAACGAACATAACAAACAAGAGTATCCTCCCATGCATACCTGTGAGCATATTGTCAATCGCACAATGATCAGGTTATTCGGGTGTGGAAGAGCAGTGTCGGCGCATATTGAGCGCAAGAAGAGTAAGCTGGACTATTCCCTCGACTCCTGTCCCACCGATGAACAAACCGAAGCTCTTGAGAAAGCTGTAAATGACGTGATTGCCCAAGACCTGCCCGTCACCACCGAATACATCACCCAGGAAGAAGCTGTGGGGCGATTCGATCTCGAGCGATTACCCGAAGGAGCATCCTCTACAGTTCGTATTGTCAAAGTCGGCCAATACGACGAATGCCTTTGCGCCGGAATCCATGTCGAGCATACCGCTGAAATCGGAACATTCAAGATTATCAGCCACGATTGGGATGAAAATGGTAAGCGTTGGAGAATAAGATTTAAGTTAATCCTGTAATTTTGTCATAATAACTGACTAAATATCGCTATTTGAATGACATTTTGTCAAAAGTCGTTCTTAAAACCCGTTGGCACATCCTTTGCATTACTATCAGTGAACGAAAGTTCAAGAAACAATTAATTGAATGTTTAACTTAATGATAGGAGATTACAACTATGATGCCTGTTAGAAGAACGCAAAGCTGGTTACCCGGCATATTCAATGATTTTTTCGATAACGACTGGATGGAAAGAGCAAATGCAACCGCTCCCGCTATCAATGTATTGGAAACCGAAAACAATTACAAGGTGGAATTGGCTGCTCCCGGAATGACAAAAGAAGACTTCAACGTACATATCGATGAAGACAGCAACTTGGTCATTACCATGGAAAAGAAAACCGAGAACAAGAAAGAAGATAAGAAAGACGGTCGTTATTTACGTCGCGAGTTCTCTTATTCCAAGTTCCAGCAAACAATGATCCTGCCGGACGATGTGGATAAAGAAAAGATTTCGGCCCAAGTGGAAAATGGCGTATTAAGCATCCAACTTCCCAAATATACCGAAGCTCAGAAGCCGCAGACCAAAAAAATGATTGAAGTGAAATAAAAGGTGCAAGTTTCGCACCCATTGAGTAGTTACAGAAAAGAAGAAGTGGACAAATCCCCCTAAGGATTGCCCACTTCTCTTTTTTTTGAGCCGCTATCCAGACTTGAACTGGAGACCTACGCGTTACGAATGCGTTGCTCTACCAACTGAGCTATAGCGGCGATCGATCATCAAATTTTCGGACTGCAAAGTTATACTTCTTTTTGAAAAAACGAAAGCAAAGCACATTTTTTTATTGTCAGAATTCAATTATCCCATTCCGCTTTATCAACTATTGCGTAGAGATATTTTCATTCCAATAAGCCAAGTTATATTATATAATATCTACGGCATCAATAATTGTATATTTTTCAAAAATAAAATATATCTTTGCGGTTATATATAAATTATCACTTAAGCTTAATTAAAATATAGTTGTATGCATAGATTAGTTACATTGCTATTTGCGATATTCATATTATCCGGGGTAGTAGTTGCGCAGCAGATGACCGACGACCAAGTTGTGCAATATGTAAAAAGCGGCCAGCAAGCAGGTAAAACCCAAAGTCAAATGACTAATGAACTACTTCGCCGGGGAGTAACCAGGGAGCAAGTCATGCGGATCCAGCAAAAATATGCAAGTGGAGCATCCAATGCCGAGAGATCCGATAATAATAGCGACGTATATCAGTCGCGTGAACGGACTTCGCTCAAAACAGGCAGACGCGGTTCTACTAATGATCTTGACGAATACAGCACTTTCCAAGTTCGTGACACCGTTAATTTGAGAAGAATCGATAAAGAACAGGAAAAAGACGGAATAAAGATCTTCGGTCACGATATGTTCACCAATAAAAACCTGAGCTTTGAGCCTAGCGGTAATATAGCTACTCCCGTCAACTACCGTTTGGGGCCTGGTGACGAAGTTATCATTGATATCTGGGGAGCATCGGAGAATACCATCCGCCAGACCATCTCTCCCGAGGGAACCATTCATGTAAGTGGACTGGGACCTCTTCATCTCAACGGGATGACCGTAAAAGATGCCAATTCCTATCTACAACGTGAATTTGCCAAAATCTATGCCAGTATATTGGGCAAACAACCCAATTCGCAGATCAAGCTTACTTTAGGCGACATCCGCAGCATACAAATCAATATCATGGGCGAGGTTGCCATTCCGGGTACCTACACCCTCTCCTCTTTCTCTTCGGTGTTCCATGCCCTCTATCGTGCCGGAGGAGTCAACAAAATCGGTAGTCTCCGTAGCATTAAAGTGATACGTGCCGGACGTACCATCGCCGACCTCGACGTTTACGATTTCATCATGAAAGGCAAAATGAGAGATGATGTCCGTTTGCAGGAAGGTGACGTTATCATTGTAAACCCCTATCAATCACTTGTGCAAATACTGGGCAAAGTAAAGCGACCCATGTATTATGAAATGAAATCCAACGAAACCGTATCCACCATTCTGAAATATTCCGGAGGTTTTACAGGTGACGCTTATAAGAAGTCCGTACGCATCATCCGTAAGAGCGGTCGCGAATACCAAGTGTACAATGTCGACGAGATGGATTACTCCGTTTTCCGCCTCGAAGATGGCGATCAAATCACAGCCGACTCCGTACTCAACCGCTTTGAAAACCGTGTTGAAATCCGGGGTGCCATATTCCGTCCCGGTATGTATCAGATAGACGGGACCGTCAATACCGTCAAGCAGCTTATTAAGAAAGCCGAAGGTCTTCGTGGAGACGCTTACCTGCCGCGTGTCATCATCGATCGTGAGCATGACGATTTCTCTCACGAGAACATAGCCATCGATATGGAAGGTGTAATGAACGGTACCATAGCAGACATTCCACTGAAGAAGAACGATGTCATCTATGTACCCAGCATTAACGAGCTCAAAGAAGAAGAAACCATCTCCATATACGGTGAAGTAGCCAATCCGGGCACTTTCCTTTACTCCAGGAATATGAGTATTAAAGATCTCATCGTACATGCCGGAGGATTACTTGAGAGTGCTTCCACCGTACGTCTTGAAGTTGCGCGTCGTACCAAAGATCCCGAAAGTAGCTCTTTCAGCCGCACAATTGGTAAGGCGTTCACCGTGGATATTAAAAATGGTCTGACCATCGACGGAGAAGCTTTTACGCTTGAACCATTCGATGCCGTATACATCCGCCAAAGTCCCGCTTATCGCAAACAACAGAATGTATCCATCAGCGGAGAAGTCTTGTTTGGAGGTCAGTATGCTATGCAAAAGAAAAACGAGCGCCTTTCCGATCTTGTAAAGAAAGCCGGTGGAGTTACTCCCGATGCTTATGTCAAAGGGTCCCGTCTTATCCGTAAGATGAATGAGGAAGAGTTACGCCGCCAACGCGATGCCTTGCGAATGGCAGAAAATACTACGGGAAAAGACTCTATAGATATCAAAAAACTTAATATAACAGACACCTATACCGTGGGTATCGATTTGGAAAAAGCTTTAGCCGCTCCCAATTCCGACTACGACCTCGTGTTGCGCGAAGGAGATCAACTCTTCATCCCCGAATACGTCAATACCGTGCGCATCAGTGGAGCCGTTATGTATCCCAATACCGTATCCTATAAACCAAAAGAAAGTCTGCGCTATTATATCAATCAGGCGGGAGGTTACGGCAACCGTGCCAAAAAGAGCAAAGCCTATGTTGTTTACATGAACGGGACCGTATCACGTCTTAATGCCGGCAACCGTAAAGATATTGAGCCCGGATGTGAAATTATCGTTCCGGACAAGGAACAAAAGAATAAGATGAGCACTGCCGAAGTTTTGGGTATCGGCACTACCACTGCTTCCATTGCCACAATGATTGCTTCTATGGTTAACCTGTTTAAGTGATAAAGTATTATGAGTGAAAAAGAAGAATTACAAAATAAACCCGTTCAACCTGCCGAACAGGAGATCGATTTGATTGAATTGGCCCGTAAAGTATGGGCTGAACGTAAGCTGATCTTGAAAGCATGTGGAGTAGCTGTTATACTTGGCATTGTTGTAGCTATCAGTATTCCCAAAGAATATGCCACGAGTGTCACCCTTGCTCCCGAAGCAACCGGAAAAGGTAGCGGTGGGGGAAGTGTAGGTGCACTGGCTGCTATGGCAGGCATTAATCTGAATTCATCTTCCGGTCAGGATGCCTTATCACCCGATCTTTACCCCGATATTGTTGCTTCCACTCCGTTCCTCGTCAATTTGCTCGATATCAAAGTAAAGAGCCGGGACTCGCACATCAACACCACCCTTTACAATTATCTCGATAAAAATCAGAGTGCTCCCTGGTGGGGAGTCGTTACCTCAGCTCCCTTTAAAGCATTGGGATGGGTGATATCCACCGTTAAGGGGGAAAAACAAGAAGTGGTAAGCGATACTGCCAAAATAAATCCATCACAGCTAAACCAAAAGCAAGCTAAAATCGTAATGAATCTGGGTAAACGTATTGCGGTATCTGTCGACAAGAAGACGGGAATGACCACCATTACAGCTACCATGCAAGATCCTTTTATCTCTGCAACTGTCACCGACTCAGTCATGAGTCGTTTGCAGAATCACATTACCGCATACCGTACCAGCAAAGCCCGTAAAGACCTTGCGTTCGCACAGAAACTCTACCGTGAAGCCAAAGCAAGCTACACCACTGCACAAAAGAAGTATGCCACCTTTGCTGACGCCAATCAGAATCTGATTCTTTTCAGCTATAGGTCCGAACAGGAGCGCTTGCAGAATGAGATGACCCTGGCTTATAACGTCTACAGTCAGACCGCCCAGCAGCTTCAGATGGCTAAGGCCAAAGTGCAGGAAATCACTCCTGTGTATACTGTGGTACAACCCGCTACCGTTCCTTTAAAACCAGCTAAGCCTAACAAAATGATGATTCTTATTGGATTTGTTTTCCTCGCCGGTGTGGGTAGTGTAGGCTGGATACTTTTTATAAAAGATCTTTTGAAGAATTTCAAGAAAGCATAAAAGTACCTCTAAATAACAAGCTCCCCCGATCGTTGGTTCAAACACGATCGGGGAAGCTTTATTTCTTTTTACTGTGAAAAATAAAAAACATCTTTTCTGTTAAAAAAAAGACATATCCGATAAAAATAGTATATCTTTGCCCCACTTGTAAACCAAAAAAGTCGCACAAAATGAAAATTAACTTTTTCCACAGATACCTTTCTGTTAAGGTTTTGCCTATATGGACTATTCTTCTTGTTGACTTGCTGACAATAATTATATCCACCCTCTTATCTTACGCTCTCCGTTATGATTTCCGCAGCATATTTATTGACTCATCCACGCTGGATGCCACTTTGATATTGACAGTACTCATCAACCTTATCTTTTTCCGGGTATTCCGCACCTACTCCAATGTTCTTCGCTTCTCCTCTATCGTAGATATCATGCGTATATTCGTGGCATTGACCGTATCTTATGCTTTTTTGCTTTTATTCAGTATCTTATCCCAGGAAGTGTGGAATTTACCGATGGGTGTGCCCAGTGTATTCTTTATCAGTTATGTAATCAGCATCTCCATGATGGTTTCTTCACGCGTTATTGTAAAGACCATGTACGAATGGCTCTACAACGGCGGTAAGCAGAGTGTCAATGTCTTCATCTATGGCACCAAAGAAGCCGGGGTGAATATAGCCAAAGCCATCCGCGTCAATCTACGCAACAACTACCGTCTACGTGGTTTTATCTCCGATGAAGCGGAAGTGGTAGGCAAAGTTATGATGGGTGTGGAAGTATTTCCCAATGATGAAAATCTCATTCAAACATTACATGAGCGTAATGTAACCACAGTCATTGTTTCTCCCTCTAAGATGACCCGTTTGGCCAGTACCGATTGGGCTGATAATATGCTCAATGAGGATATCAAACTGATGACAGCCCCATTGCTGAGTCAATGGAACGGCCAGCCTGTCGTTCAGGAACAATTCAAAGAAATACAAATCGAGGACTTATTGCAGCGTGATCCTATACAGATTGATATCAAGAAAGTAGCTTCACATCTCGAAGGAAAGCGGGTTCTGATTACCGGAGCTGCAGGCTCTATCGGTAGCGAAATCATGCGGCAGGTAGCCTCTTTCAACCCCTATAAGCTTATCCTTATTGATCAGGCCGAAACCCCGTTACACAATATTCGTTTGGAGTTGCAAGACAAATGGCGCGATGTCAGTGCCGAAACCATTATTGCGGACATCTCAAATGGTACCCGTATGGAAACCATTTTCAAAGAATATTGTCCGCAATACATCTTCCATGCCGCTGCTTATAAGCACGTTCCGATGATGGAAGATAACGTTTCGGAGTCTATACAGATCAATGTCAACGGAACCCGTATATTGGCCGATTTGGCAGAGAAATACCATGCGGAAAAGTTTGTTATGATCTCTACCGATAAAGCCGTAAACCCGACTAATGTGATGGGATGCTCCAAGCGTATCTGTGAGATTTATGTACAGTCCCTTGCCAAGAAAGTACAAAGAGAAGGCGGCGCACATACCCAGTTCATCACCACCCGCTTTGGTAACGTGTTAGGATCCAACGGTTCCGTTATTCCGCGTTTCCGTGATCAGATACAGCGCGGAGGACCTGTTACCGTCACTCATCCCGAAATCATCCGCTATTTCATGACCATTCCCGAAGCCTGTCGCCTGGTACTCGAAGCCGGAAGTATGGGTAATGGAGGTGAGATCTATATCTTCGATATGGGACGTCCTGTCAAGATACTCGATCTAGCTAACCGTATGATCAGGCTTTCCGGTCGTTCCGATATCAAAGTAGAATTCACCGGCCTTCGTCATGGAGAGAAACTTTACGAAGAACTACTCAATCAGAAAGAGTTGACTAAACCCACCTATCATCCTAAAATCATGATAGCCAACGTTCGTGAGTACGACTATAATGACGTAAAAAATCGTATACAACGCCTCATTGAGATTAGCTATAACTATGATCAGATGAAGATTGTAGCAGCCATGAAAGAGATCGTTCCCGAATTTATCAGTAAAAACTCCTGTTTCGAAGTACTTGACAGGCAAGGAGATTGCCAATGTCCCGATTCAACAGATAAAGTCACTGCTCAATATAATATTTGAGCTATCTCGTCATTAATGAAAAGTAACTATCCACATTTCCGCACAGCACTAAAAGGCCCTTTAGAATCAGTGTTTTATGATTCAATTTATATAATGCCTTGTTGAACCTCACTTTTGACATTTCCTCTCTCGGGATACACTTCTAATGGGATTACTGATGCTCTTTCGGGAGTGGTATTGGATCGATTCATCTGTTGACTCCAAAAACTCTTGGTGGCATAACGGCGAAGACGATTGTAGTCATAGTCTTCAGTATCACAAAATTCCTTTAAGTATAACGGCAGGCAATGCAACTAAGCAAAGCATTCATTATTGATATGATAATTCAGTTCACTGAAGCAAGAATCCTGTCAACCAAAAAACCGGGAATCAGTCGCGCCTCCTTGTATTCCGCATCCATATTAATATTAGCAATATAACGCAACTTGATGTTCTCTTCCTCTGCAAAACTGTTAAGAGAAGGTATGCTGACAGGCTTCAGAAAACGTTTATACTTACATTCCACTACCAATTTATTCATTGGGCCGTCCAACACGAAATCCACTTCCGTTCCGCTCTGAGTGCGATAAAAATAAATAGTATCCGCTACCTGACGGTTTCTCCAAAGTTCCAGTAACACATAATTCTCAAACAATGCTCCATTATCCGTTCGAAACTGCATTTCATTAAAACTGTTATAAATGATATTACGAAGCCCCAAGTCACAAAAGTACACTTTATTCATCTTCCCTATCACCTTGCGCTTATCGGTAAAATAAGGTTCAACAAGTTTTATGATATACATCTTCTGCAGTAGATAAATGTATTCCTCACAACGCGTATACGGCAATCCAGTCTCACGGCTCAAGTCATTCACATTCACCAGATTTCCTATCTGAACAGCCAATAAACGGAGTAATTTATTGAAAGCTACAAAATGCTCATTCGCCACATAATGCCGCACATCATTCAGCAAATAAGTTTGGTAAATATCATTCAGTAATTCCACCTTTTCCTGCGGATTATTAGTCAGTGCAGTGCGCGGTAAGCCTCCAAACACGAGATACTCTTCATAAGCCGTTTTCAGAGGAGCTGCCAGTACTTCATCATTCCCGTCTTGCAGCTTTCCTTTCAATTCCCACAGCTTTTCATCCTTAAACAGCAGATATTCCGAAAAAGAGAGAGATAATACTTCTATTACACGTACACGACCAGCCAATGACTCTTCAATGCGCTGAAGAATATCCAAACTTGAACTGCCGGAGCAAAGAGCGCGCAATTTATCATACTTATCTGTCAGTAGTTTCAACATGGTGGAGATTCCCTGTATATACTGAAATTCATCAAGCAGCAATAAACCGTCCAGTTCGTCATTCAGGTAAATTTTGAGATATTGCTCAATCGTGCTGAATTGCTGAAATCGGGCAGCCACCTCCACATCCTGTCCATTCAAGAACAAAGTACCACGAAAGCCATCGGCAGGATAAGACTTCATGATGGAAGTCTTGCCCACTTGTCTTGCACCTATCAATACTACAATTGGTACTAAATGAAATGCAGATTGTATTTTTCGCAGATATTTATCCCTTGCTATCATATCCTGTTCTTTTCCTACAAAAATAGTGATTTTTATCAAATGACATAAAAAACTCTATGGATTTTTGTACCATTTAATAAAAATCACTATTCCTACAGTCCTAGGATATCCTCATCACCAAGCGGCATATACGGTCCGTCTTTCGTTTCATAAATCACCGTATCCGGCTACAGCACTTCAACCGTGTGCCATTGTCCGGCAGGAATATTAATGCCATACATCCCATTCAACCTCCCTCTGAGCAACACGTATGTTTCCGCCGTATGTGGATGGCGATGCACCACCAACGATGTACCCGGCTGCAAAGCATCCAGCAAAATATGAAAATTGTAATTCTCCCGCAAACGCGAATAGAACCTATTTCAACATTCCTGCTTTCAGTTGATTTGCTCATCAATTCAAAAGCTTGTCTATTTGGATATTTTCTTTAATATATTCAATTACCCCCTGCTTTGCATGACTGGCTCTCGCAATATCAATTTGCGTCATACAATCCTTTTCCGGATCATCCTGGGCTCTCTCGTATAAGCTTCTTTCCACGCTATATCGTGCGATCTGGCAGACAAACGATAAGAATTCATATCACGATACTTTTTTATTGATTTATCCAAACATTCATCTTTAATATCTCATTTTTTGTTTTCATCTATGTTGTGCAACTTGATTAGGCAAAGATACCAAATTATACTAAAACAACCCCTCATTTTATAGAAACTAGCTTCTCCATCTTTTTTAATAGTTTTTCTGTTTTAGGAAACAATGGAGCTACATCATCCTCTTCCCAGTCAAACATATCATCGTAATCACCAGCTTGACGCATGTTCAATAAACGAGAAGCTAAGCGGGAATCATCTTTATCTAATAATCCTCTTACAACAAATTCTTGACCTAATAAACAAATCAAGCCAGCATGGCTCTTCGTCGTAAAACCTTTATCTACTATTAATGCTGAAGCCATATGAAACACAGCATAATACAACCTATTTGCTACCAGACTCCAATGCTTCAGTTCTGCATTATCACGTGCTTCAATCATTGCTGCTTCCGACTTTTGTATTCGATAAGCAATAACAGCCCTTTTCTCATCTAAAGTCAGTGCCATAGTTCTATTCCTTGTTGCATTACATTCTTATAAAATGGAGTAAAATTTCGCTTCTTCCAATCTTCGTGCGTGTACAGTATCGGATTAATTTCTGCTCCTATATTCCAACCGAGTTCCATCAACGGGTAAGCCACATTATCAAAATCAGTATGCTCTATTTTTATTTTATTAAGTAAGATTAAAATATCCCAATCAGAGTTTACATGTGCATTTCCTTGTGCTTGGGAGCCAAAAAGAATAACCTTAGCATCTGGAGGCATTACATGTTTCAACGTTTCTTTTATAGAATCTAATATATAGTCTTTTTCTTTCATAATTTACACCCATCTATTAATTACGTGCATCCATCTTCTCTACTTCCAAATTATTCCAATTCTTTTCCAATTGCTCAAAGCTCAATCTAGGCACAAGTCCTATAGCTAAAGACAACTCCACTAGTTTAGATAATCTATGGTCAGAATCACCATTCATTATTTGACTTACATATCCTTTTGATACGCCTAGTCTTTCTGCCAATTGAGTACGGTTTAATCCCTTCTCTTCCATAAAATGATTCACTTCATTGAATAAATCAATTTGGATCTTGGAAAGCCAATACTCTTTACTGTTTAATAAATCATCTCTTTTCATTTAGCACAATCAACTTTTCAAATTTTTGAATACCTCCCTTAACCTCTTCCCACTCATTCGTTGCAAATGTACGCATATAATATAGTAATTACTAAACTTTTCTTCCTTTTCTATATTTTCATCATGTCTTCATCAAGCAGAGGAGCATACGGCCCATCTTTTGTTTCGAAGATTACCGTATTTTAATACTCCAAATGACAACTTTCATCAATGTAAAAAGACGCATTCTCCATATTTCTCATAACTATAAAGATTTTTATATCTATAAAATAACAATCGCGGAATTAAGGAAGTTTTTTCTTAATTCCGCGATTGCCAATAATTTTTTATGTCGTAAAGTCTATCTACCTCAATACACTTTTAATGTCTGACCTGCTTATGCAGATGGATTATTAATATCTATTCCACATTTAATCCATAACGTCTCTTTTCTTTCGGAGTAATGATTTTCGAGTTTATTAATGCCTTTATTATTAAATCAAGGTCCTTTTCTGTTAACTTACCTTGATAAGTTGCTTCCCTCAGCAATTTTTCACGTTCCATCTCTCTAATTCGCGCTAAATTTGCATAACTCGGATCAATTTTAAATATTCCTGGGTAATCCTTCACTCTTAAAGGGAACTGACAATCAAGTAATTCTTTACTATAAAGAAAATTATTATTTATACTTTTATTAATTAAAATATAGGCCACATAATAGCCATAATCCGCATTCCCTATAATTATAAAGTATTTTGGTCTAAAATCTATTCCATTCTTAGGAGTAACATCATCTTGCTGGTCTAAGTTCATTTTATAAATAGAACCTATTTCAACATTCCTGCTTTCAGTTGATTTGCTCATCAATTCAAAAGCTTGTCTATTTGGATATTTTCTTTAATATATTCAATTACCCCCTGCTTTGCATGACCGGCTCTCGCAATATCAATTTGCGTCATACAATCCTTTTCCGGATCATCCTGGGCTCTCGTATAAGCTTCTTTCCACGCTATATCGTGCGATCTGGCAGACAAACGATAAGAATTCATATCACGATACTTTTTTATTGATTTATCCAAACATTCCACATCAGAAGCAGAAAGTTCGTCCATATCCGGCTTCTCTTTAGAAAAGACAAGTGATTTGTCATCAACTAAGATAGTATCATAAAGAGGCTCAAAATCTGATTCTTTCTCAAATTTGCCTTCATTCATTTGCAAAGACTTATAAATAAAAGAGGGAACAGGTCCATATTTCAAAGCATGAAAAGTATCGCCAATAACTCCACGACCATATTTCACAAGATGCTCTTTCTGGGCAAAATAAAGAATTTTAAAGAGCTTGATATAATCAACCCCCTCATCAAAAGATTGAAGAACATACAGTACAGCCGCTCTCATCTTTAATATCTCATTTTTTGTTTTCATCTATGTTGTGCAACTTGATTAGGCAAAGATACCAATATTTAGGTAATTCACAAACAACCAATCAATTTATCGTCCATCAATATTTCCCCATAATGCTTCTCATGAAAAGTACATACACGAAGCCCAGTAGCAAATTACAAATAAGAATTTCATGCCTTCATTAATAGCTGAGCCCATTCCGGGATTTTTTCTGTATATATCTGTAGTACGGCAATTATGCAAAGTGCAGCTCGTTTTTCCATCGAACTTAAACGATAAATATTCAGTTCCATAGCATACTATTTAATCAACAAAACAATACGCTTATATTATTCAATTCTTCTGCATCTGCTGTTGAAAAGAAAAAGTAAGAAATTCCGCCGGACGGATAAGCGCAACCAACACCGTCACCCGCAATGTTCCGTTCAGTATATCATCGCCAGTCATCGTATCACCCAGCCCCACATGAACGCTATAGGCATCTTCGGGAGTGGCACCCATCAAACCACCACGCTTCCATATTCCGCAGAGAAAGTTCCCTATCGTATTCTTTATCGTAAGCCATGTGGCAGCCACATTCGGTTCAAACACATAAGCCCGGACCGCATTTCTCACCGACTCCTCCAGCATAATCATCGTCCGTCGGGTATTGACATACCGCCAGTCCTGCGAATTTCCATCCAAAGTACGAGCTCCCCATACCCGTACACCTTCACCGGGAAACCACCGTATGACATTCACCGACTTACCATTCGCCGTCACATTCAAATCCTCCTGTTCTCCGGAAGTCAGGTTCACAGCCGGTGAAACCACGCTATTCACCCCCACATTCGCCGGAGCCTTCCATACACCGCGGCTATTATCCACCATGGTATAAATACCCGCCATGGCAGCCGATGGAGGCAGTAACCCACTGAAGCACTTCGCTCCTCCCGTCTCCGTGACAGAAACATTCAACCAGGGATAATAAGCCACTCCCAGATCAAGATGCGAACAACCAATCTTCTCCCTGAATTCCGTCACGACATCACCTTCCGCATCATTCCGGCTTTTGTAGCCATCGTATATATCCAGCATCGCCATCCTGTTGCCCATCTTACCACAATGCGCCAATATTTCAGCCTGAACTTCAAAGTACAGCTCCTTATCCTTCACCCCAACAGCCTCCGGACAAAGCACCAGGGTCGGTTCCTGCTCTTCCACAAGCACCCCAATGCCCTTTTTAAAAGCATCCGCACTGAGTTCCCCCACCGTATAATCGCCTATGGAGACAATGTAACAAGGGCCTCCGCCATTCAGAAAAAACATCATCATCTGAAAATACAAGGAGAACGATACCCCGTCTTCCTTCGGTGGCAAAGCAGACGGAGACACAGGAGCACCACCAAAGTACGTGCGAAATTCCGCCATCGATGAAATGCGGAAAGGCTTGTTCAGCAAAGAAGCGCTTCCCTTCATCGCCTTCTCCGTATATCCAATAAAAGCAGGCACCGCGGTGGCAACCTCCACTACGGAAACCGGAAAATCATTTTCCTCCACAAGATAAACACCCGGAGTTTTCATTTCATTACTTAATGATCCATATTGCAAGCCCAAATATCTGCAATATAAACCGTATTATTTTCTATATAATAAATTATCTTATGATTCTTATGCTCAACAAATGCTCGAAATTCTATACTATCATCCCATTGTTTCTCACACACACTACCCATATTGGGATATGTCTTCAATAATTTTACTGCATCATAAATTGAAAGCTTCACATTATTTGCAACCTTAGAATTAAAGTGCTTTTTATAATAAAAATAGATTTGAGATAATTGAAATTGAGCTTCTTTACTCCAAATAAGTTTCATTAAACTAATGCTTGAAAAAATTGATCCATTTCTTCTTCACTAATGCCCCCCCCCTCATGGAAAGACTTTACGGCTGCTTTCAGTCGGTTTTTCTTCTCCTGTTCTGTAAACTGTCCCGGGAAATCACCCTTACTTATTTCTTTTTTATGAAATAATCCTGCATTTGTATCATGAGAAAGATGGTACAATGATTCAGGTTCCTGTGCAAATAAAGCATCCGATTGTTTTTCCTTATATGATTTCGATTTTTTCATAAGATGAGTAATTAATAACAATCGCGAAATTAAGAAAAAACTTCCTTAATTCCGCGATTGCCAATAATTTTTTATGTTGTAAAGTCCCTCTACCTCAATACCCTTTAGAAGCTAATGTCTCTTCATGCGGCAAGTGCAACTCATTCACCATCATATTTTAAGACCTCTGCATCACATTCTCAGCAGCTAACGGAGCATACGGACCATCTTCGATTTTGCCCTATCAATTGCTCTATCAATTGCTCTATCAGTTATGCTATCAACATGCTAGAATTTTTATATCTAAAAATAACAAAACCACTTTAAGAATAATCATCAAATAGAGACTATTCTTAAAATGGTTTTGTTCGCAAATTTAACAGGTTATTTCTTCAAATACCTTTCAACTAGAGTTGCAGATGTCCCAACAGCAGCGACAGCTCTCTTTAATTCTGCTTCTGTACAATGGAACCTTCCACACCAATACTGAATTTCCCATGCCTCATGGATGTTAACTCTAGTAGCATCCAAAGGTCTTCTTTCATTTAAATTGTCCGGCATAATAAAATAAATTTTGATCAATAATTAAAATATATAAACAAAAAAGATCTATTATTATGCATAATAAAATGTTTCAAACGAAAAAGTCATTTGCATATTTACTTAAGTGCCTATATGCAATTGATATATACTTTTCACTACACAACCTATTTTTTCTATCCGACCACTTCTTAATCCGGAGAATTGCATCCTCCTCACTTATATTCATATTCTCAGACCTAATGAAATCAACCGAGGCTAATATTTCAAGAGATAAAGCCGATTGAAAGCCATCAATAAGCTTTATTAATTTTTTCAATCGTTCTATCTGCTCCGATTTCAGTTTTGTTCTAACATATTCACTTACTTCTTGCTTCTTACCATAGTCCAATTCTAACCTCTCAAAAGGTTTCGCAGTCATTTGTTCCATACCTTTCAAATATTTACCATTCAGTGACTTAATCAGATGATCCACCCCTACAGAGTAAGGACCATAGAAATCTTGCACAAAAGTAAGTTTGGCAAACGAGGGTTCTTTTAACCTTTTAAAAAAGAAAGCTATTTTGTTAGCAACAAACAAGCTACTATACTCACCCGCAGTTTCATAATAAAATAGAGCATACAAAATCAAGGCTCTGGCCTGCGTCAACTTTATGTCAGGATTATTACTTTGTTTTTTTAAGACTTCTCTGATTGTGTTACTCGGCTCATATATCAGAATATCAACGTCATCTAATTTATTTAAATGATTTTCCATCATCTCTTTAATCTTAGTCCATTGCAATCCACCATTTCCACAACCTAAAGGCGGTATAGCAATGCTTTTGATATTATATTCCACAATTGTTTTTACCAATTCTTTCAACCCCAATTCAATGTATTCATACTTCGATTTAAGATGCCATTCTGTTTTAGTCGGGAAATTAATGATTATTCTTTCCGGAGTATCAATAGTCGCTTCTTTTGAAATTATAAAATGTCCTGGAGTTAACTCTTTTTGTTTGCAAGCAAGTGCATATTTCAAAAAGTTATTAGGGTACTTCTCTTTAAATTGCAGAGCTATACCTTTACCCATTACTCCGACAGTATTCACTGTGTTTACTAAAGCTTGAGTATCGGCAGATAACAAATCACCTGTTACATATTTAATCATCGTAGTATAATTTATGAGATTCATCAACTTCCACAGGAATCGTTAATCCAAGAGTTTTTAAGATATTCTCAACTTCTATCTTTCTTTCATTTGTGTAAACACAAATTTTCGTGATACAATTACAAGGAACAAAACCTTTCACCAAAAATTCAGCCTGCTTACGTCTCATACGATCCGGATCTTCTGGTGTAGGATACCAATATTGCAACGATATTACACTCCAATCTAAATATTTTAAATCTGAAACACGATTATAATATTCAGTTAGATGATCAATCGGATGTCCATCAGTAAAACACCATTCATTACATTGTTTTATTACATTATAAAATTCGAGACATAAGAAAACAAGATTTTCCTGAGGCTGTTTTTCTATACCCCGATATCCGGTCTTTATATTAAGCAACATAGGAGAATGCCCACCAAAATAAAAAGGGATATAATCACTCAGTTTACCTCCAAAAGGCAGACTAACTGGATAATTCTTTCGTTTATTTATTAAATCACCGTCCCCTATGTTAACATATTCTTTACACGCGCCTGCATGATCCTGAGTACAAATTCCATTCGATAGAATATATTGCATATTATCAAAATGAACCATTCGGTATATATATAACGGCTGTTCAGGAATATTGCTCATTTTAAAATTTTATCTGTATCAAAATTAATGATTTATTTCATTGATGCTTAAGATATTCTATTATTTAACAATTATAGAAGCTAATGTCTCTTCATGCAGCCGATAATACTTCCGCATGAAGACAACGTAGATCGTGCCCAGCACCAGCACCATGGCTCCCAGATACCAGTAACTGTAAGCCCTGCAACATAAATAGCCTAACGTCACTAATGCCTGTGCTATCATGTAGATAGCAGAGACCACCACATGCGGCATTTTCAATTCATTGGCCATAAGTTGGTACAAATGCTTACGATGCGGTAAACCAATGTTTTCGTGTAGCATCAACCGATGTATAATCGTCAGCACACTATCCACGCCATATACCGATAATAAAACAATCCAGCTAAAGTCACCGGTAACCAACACCAACCTGCCTATTAAAAACAAAAGAATGAAAGCAATGCTGACCGACCCCACATCACCTGCAAAACAACGCGCTTTCTTTCTGAAATTAAAGAAGCAGAACACCGCTACCGCACAGATCACCGTATAAATCATTCCCGGCTCCACAAATTCGCTTATCCTACTATTCACATAGGCTAAAGCAGCAAGTATTATAAGTGAATAGCCTCCTGTAATGCCATTAATACCATCCATAAAGTTATATGCATTAATGATACCTGTGCAGACTATCAGAGCCACCACGATTGTCCACCAAGGCAATGCAAACAACCCCCATTCGTAAAACATCAAAGCCATGGCAGCGAAATGAAATACCAGTCTGACCTTTTGTGATACCGAGCGGATATCATCCACGAAACTGATCAAGGTGATCAATGTCAACCCTATTGTGAACCATGGGTAAGCCCCACCGCTAGCTGTGAAATACGCCAAAGCACCGAAATAGAAGATTATTCCCCCACCCCGCAACGTGATGCGCTTGTGTGAACTTCGCTCATTCGGTTTATCAATAATATTAAACCGATCGGCCAATCGGAAATAAAAAAGTTCCGCTGCGAACAACAGAACTAATACAATCAAATAATACATTATCTCCAAAATTATATTTTCATCATGTCTTCATCAACCAGAGGAGCATACGGCCCATCTTTTGTTTCAAAGATTACCGTATCCGGCTCAAGCACCTCTATCGTGTGCCACTGTCCGACAGGGATATTAATGCCATAAATCCCATTCGCGGGATTTAGTATAGCCGTCTCTGTTATTTCCCCTTTATCATTATAGAACAATACCCGCAGACTACCCTTTAACAGTACATACGTCTCCGCTGTATAGCGATGTCTATGTACAGGCAATACTGTCCCCGGCTGCATAGCATTCAGCATTCGTTGAGACTTAGCTTCGAGTGAAGTATGAAAATTGTAGTTTTTCCTTAGGCGAGCATTATCTTGTGCTTCTTTTGAAACCTTATCCAATAAGTTCTGATCAATCAGTTCCATTAAAATACATTATTTTATTTTTCAAACGAACGAATCGTTTTCTTCAAACCCTCTTCAGCACGTACAGGCATGTGTTCAATGCCTAATGCTGCTTTTATCTTTGCATTGCTTACTACATAATTCTCTGTAAGCTTACGCAATCGCTCTTTATTCAATGGGAGATGTAACCAAGTTCCTATCGTAGCCACACCTTCCATGAAGAGCCTGTTTATCTTCCAAATATGAGCATCTTGCCCCATTGCGTCACACATCACTGCTATTAGCTCATTTGTTGAAAGTGCTTCATCATCCCCCATGTGATAAATTCCCGTAGGAACATTCTTATTCAGTAGCCCATCAACAACAAAACATAAATTATCAATAGAAGTGAACGAACGCCTATTCTCAAAAGCCCCTAAAGGCCATGGAATACCTTTTTTCACTATGCTATACAGTAAGTTCAGATTCCCCTTATTTCCCGGACCATGAATCATGCAAGGACGTAATATATACACCTGTTTTGATTGTAGTGGACATCTTTCTAAAATCCCTAATATATATTCCTCTGCCTTAATCTTACTCTCCCCATAAGGTCCAACAGGAGCAGGTATAACATCCTCTGTCAAAAATTCCCCATCCACACTATCCGCAGCAGCTTTCACCGAACTAAAGAAAATGAATTTCTTAGCAGATGAAGAAAGGAAAAAGTCGAATATCTTTTGAGTCAGTCCTGTATTTATGTCGAAATAACTTTGAGCTGCAGAT